>Ga0255346_1000358_pt1 | contig 78406 bp, 59 predicted proteins | sample wastewater_treat_FD_194410 | JGI IMG/M metagenome (GOLD analysis project Ga0255346, IMG submission 194410) | Wastewater microbial communities from Lulu Island WWTP, Vancouver, Canada - plant22 | ecosystem: Engineered > WWTP > Wastewater > Unclassified | place: Canada: Vancouver, British Columbia...
AAAGGCTTATGGAGTGAGAGGATACTGCTATCTCTGGCTTGTAAGGCTCTTTGCTGTACCTTACAATGTAAATCCTAACTCTCCCGGCGTCATACTCCGCCTCGAACCGGCTGTAGCCACATCAGACCACCTGCCCCGTTCAAGTGTAAAGGATGTATACGACCAAATCATCAAGGACCTGCTCTATGCTTACGAGAAGTGTTCCCCAGAGAAAACGGATTTCATTACACCTAAAGCGGCAGCACTACTTCTTGCCAGAACATATCTGGACATGAATGACTACCCGAATGCAAAGAAATATGCGGAAGCTGCAGCGGGAAATATATTCAACGGCTCCAATCTGATGTCAAAAGAAGAGTGGCAGTCAGGATTCAAGGATCATAATTCCGAGTGGCTATGGTATCACCATTTCACACCCACAACCTGCAACATATACGCTTCAATACCCTCATTCTACTATCACGCCGAGAGATATATCGGATATGAGTATGGAGCAAAGGTTGATATCGATGATATGATGTCTGACAAAGCTGTAGATATGTGGGACGGTTACGGCACAGTACGCTGGACTAAAGCCTTTGTGGACACATTTGAAGATGGTGATGCGAGAAAACGTTTCCCCTTCTATTTCTATGAAGAGGACGGCTTCTATACGTCAAAATTTGGTCACCGGACAATGATGGGTGATGCCGAATTCCCTATGGCAAGAATTGCTGAGGCATACCTCATCAAAGCTGAGTGTGAAGCCCATCTTGGTGGCAATGCCAAAGCAGTTCTCAACGCTCTTCAGGTCAAGAGAGGTGCCACTCCCACGGAGGGTACTCTTGAAAAAATCTATCTTGAAAGAAGAAAAGAGCTTTACGGTGAAGGTCACAGGCTGCACGATATCAGACGTCTACATCAGCCTCTGATAAGGAGTATCCACCCGGAACATTGGACAAAATTGGATCTTCCTGCTGACAGTCCCAGATTTATGCTTCCGATCCCTGAGAATGAAATGATGCACAACAAGGCACTTACTCCCAACGATCAAAATGAATATTGGAGATAACGGACTATGAATAAATCATTCGCAACGATATTGCTGGGAGTGCTGACAACAGCGCTCCTGGCAATCTCCTGTCAACAGACGGGAGAAAAAGATGGAATCGTAAAATTTCACGGAAGGGATGTTGACGTTAAATCCTTCCTCACCCAGTTTCCCTATTCACCTTACGGAATAAAAATGTCGGATGACGCAACAAAACTCTTTTATCTTAGAAGCGGCAAGACAAGCGAACTATTGATGCTTGATCTCTCAACCGACAGCGATCTTGACCAAGGGAAGGTGATCAGCAGTGAGGATTTCTCTAAAAAGTCATTCTGGAGTCACGAATACAACGAAACAGACGGAATGCTTTACTGGATAGGCGACGAGAAAAATGACGAGATCATCAATCTCTATAGACTTAAGATCGAGACAGGAGAGATTGAAGTACTTACCGACGTACCCTATATTTACGGATGGGCATTCAATGCAGACAAGACAAAAATAGCCTATGTAGCGAGACTTGCCCAGAATGAAAACAGGCTGGACGAACTCCACATCCTCGACTTACAAACCCTTGAAGACAAGCTGGTCTATACAGACAAACCGGACTTCAGGATGACCTGGACCGACATTTCCTTCAGCCCCGATGAAAAGAGTGTAATATTATCTGTTCTCAAAGAAGCAGATAGGACTTACACGAATGCTGCCTGCATAGATCTTGAGAAAGGTACTCTAAAAGTCATAACAGACCCCTCTAAGGAGGGTAGTCTGGATGGGACATATATGCTTTTCCCCTGGTATGATGAGAACACGGCTTATTTCGTCAGCGACCAAACCGGATATCCAAATGTCTATTCTTATAATAGAAAGAGTGGCAGGACTACACGAATCACCACCAATGAATCATCTCTTTCGGTTGATTGGATTGAAGTTGATGGCAGAAAATATCTTTTCGGAATCGCAAACAATCCTGCGCAGACCACAGTTTCTATAATAGACCCTCTCAACGGGGTGGTAATTGCGAATGAACACTATCAAGTGACACTCGGCATCAAGACAACAGTAGACAATAAAGCCTATCTCGGTGCAGGTGCTACGGACATTCCATTCCAATTATGGGTAATGACTTTTGACGGAAAAAATCTCACAAAAGAGATTGTTGTCGATTTACCTCAAGAAAAAAAGGATAAGATGATCGCATCGACCACAGAAAGGGTGACCATTCCTACTTTCGATGTCGATCCGAAAACAGGAGAAACACGCCAGCTTCATGCGTATATCCTGACTCCGGAAAATCCTCTTCCCGAAGGTGAAGAGATTGTGATGATCCAGTCTTTTTACGGTGGAGGCAACTCTTATGATATTGAACACCAGATATTCAATGCGGCAGGTATGTACGTGCTCAGTCCCTCTCCCAGAGGCACGAGTGGATTCGGAAGAGACTTTGCAGCCCTTAACGACAGGGATTTGGGTGGAAATGAGATTATTGACATCATCTACTGTGCGCAGTATATCTCTGAAAAGTTAGGAGTTCCGCCTGAGAGAATAGGTGTATTCGGAATGAGCCACGGAGGATATGCAACAATGAGGCTTATGACATTCCCTGGAGAGGTCAACGGAAACAAAGCCTCCTTCCCCTTTGGTTTTGGAGTCTCTGTAGCAGGTTTCAGCGACATCATTTATGAGCACAATCACTCAAATATCCCTGATTGGACCTACCTCGAAGCGGGGGATCCCGAAAAGGATAGGGAAAAATTGATTGACAGATCTCCGATTACTCACTATGAGAAAATTACCGGACCTCTGCTCCTTATCCATGGCAACCATGACGACAGAGTCAACATTGAGGGTTCAAGGATGATGTACAACGCCCTCAAAGGAATAGACAAACCTGTCGAATTTCTCGAATTAGACGGTCAGGGACACGGTGTCAAGGGCATAGACAATAATATGCTCTATTACCGCACAATCCTGAATTTCATAGATAAACTGTAAGGTTAGTTCTGAGTGTGTAGGATGCAGTGTAAAATGAGGGGCGAGGAGTGAGGAGTGAGAAGTTAAGGGCTGAAAGCCGTAGAGCTCAACGTTTAAGCAATCGGCACTCGATACTCACAACTAAATAGTCAAAATAAAAACTCCTTGGAATTTTCTCGAGGAGTTTTTATTTTCTTGCTCATTCTAATGATTTAAAGTTCTAACTGGTTGTTTTTGTGAGAATTTGATATTTGATGAGTTTAAAAAACACAAATATGTAACCTATACGAGACTTTTTTCCAACGTTATTCTCTATTTATTTGCTATATTTGTGAGAATTGAACGAAAAAATAATAGATAATGAAAGTTAAAAAATTGCTATTGGGTGATGAGGCGGTTGCGCTGGGGGCGATAAATGCCGGTATTACCGGAGTCTATGCCTATCCGGGGACACCTTCCACCGAGATTACCGAGTATATTCAGGGCAGTGAGACGGCACGTGAGGCCGGCATTCATTGTACATGGTGTACCAATGAAAAGACCGCGATGGAGACGGCCCTGGGTGTCTCTTATGTGGGACAGCGTGCGATTGTATGTATGAAGCACGTAGGTTTGAATGTAGCTGCGGACGCCTTTGTCAATTCCGCCATTACGGGAGTCAACGGAGGCGTGATAGTAGTGGTTGCGGATGACCCTTCGATGCACTCTTCGCAGAATGAGCAGGATAGCCGTTTTTATGGCAAATTTGCCTTTATTCCCATACTGGAGCCCTCCGACCAGCAAGAGGCCTACGAGATGATGGAGTATGGTTTTCGCCTCTCAGAGGAGAACAATATCCCCGTAATGATGAGGCTTACCACCAGAATGGCCCACTCTAGGGCGGTGGTAGAGGTGGCTACGAAGCCCATTCCACGTAAGAAAGAACTCACATTCCCCAAAGACCCCACCTCCTGGATACTGCTTCCGGCCAATGCACGCCGCAAGTATCCACAGGTAATATCAGGTTATGAGGAACTTGAGCGTGTAAGTACATCGAAAGAGGGATGGAACCGCTATTTTGACGCTTCAGATAAGAGTCTTGGAGTGATTGCCTGTGGCATCGCATATAACTACCTCAGGGAAAATGTAGGGATGAACTACAATCATCCGATACTAAAGATATCGCAATATCCCGCACCTTCGGATCTGATACGCAAAATGGCTTCCGAGTGTAACTCAATCCTCGTTATAGAGGAAGGACAACCGCTGCTTGAGGAGAGAATCAAAGGTATTCTCCCCACTCCTGTTAAGGTACTTGGACGTCTGAGCGGTGCTTTGCCTAGGATGGGAGAGCTCAATCCGAACTCAGTCAGGGATGCACTGGAGCTACCTGCCCACCAGACCAACAAGCCGAGCAGTGTGGTGGTACCAAGACCCCCCGCACTTTGCCAAGGGTGTGGGCACAGAGATGTTTATACTGCGCTAAATGAAGTACTGACTGACTATCCGGGCCACAAGGTCTTCAGCGATATCGGTTGCTACACTCTTGGAGCGCTACCCCCTTTCAGGACTATCAGTTCCTGTATCGATATGGGATCTTCCATAACTGTTGCCAGAGGGGCAGCAGATGCCGGTTTATGGCCAAGCGTAGCAGTTATTGGCGACTCCACCTTCACTCACTCGGGTATTACCAGTCTGCTTGACGCAGCAAATGTCAATGCCAATATCGTAGTGGTAATCTCAGACAACCTCACCACCGGTATGACCGGCGGACAGGATTCTGCGGGTACCGGTAAGTTGGAAACTATTTGCGCCGCAGTAGGAGTTGATCCGGCTCATATTCGCACTGTAATTCCTCTGCCTAAAAATATGGAAGAAATTACGCAAATAATTCGCGAAGAAATAGAATACGAAGGTCTGTCAGTAATTATTCCCCGCAGGGAATGTATCCAGACCGCAAAACGCCACGCAAAAGAGAGAAACAAATGAAAAAAGATATAATACTTGCCGGTGTGGGAGGACAAGGTATCCTCTCCATCGCTGCTGTCATAGGAGAAGCTGCCCTCAAGGAGGGTTTAAACATCAAACAAGCTGAGGTACACGGCATGAGCCAAAGAGGCGGAGATGTGCAGTCCAATCTCCGCATCAGTTCCAACCCCATAGCCTCGGACTTGATCCCAAAAGGTTGCGCGGACATCATCATCTCGCTTGAACCGATGGAGGCACTCAGATACCTCCCCTGGCTCTCCAAAGATGGTTGGATTGTAACCAACACCACCCCCGTAGTCAACATTTCCAACTATCCCCCGATAGAATTGGTAATGGAAGAACTCCACAAGATAAAAAATACCATACTGGTAGATGTGGACACCATTGCACGTGAGGTTGGTAACCCACGCGGGGCAAATATTGTCCTTCTGGGTGCCTGCAGTCACCTTCTGGGAATGGAATCACAGAAGTTTGAGGAGGGTATCCGCAGAATCTTTTCCGATAAGGGAGAAAATATTGTAGAGGCCAACCTCAAAGCCTTCAAGGCTGGCCAGGCCGCTTCATTATAATCATGCCGCATCAATATTAGGAGCCTCGTTTTAATTTTTAATAGAATAAAACTAACTAATCCATTTCATACATGAAAAAAATTTTGACATTCGTCCTTGTATTTGCAGTTGTATCAACAGCAATGGGACAGGGCAGACTGGGTAATCTGCTCAACAAAGCTAAACAAGCCGTATCCACTGAAGCAAAATCCGACAACATTAGCAGCAGTGGCATCATCCACCATGTGAGCAGCCTTACCGGTTCCAACCGAAACGACGGCTCCCTTGAAAAGCCCTACAAAAATCTCCAGAAAGCGATTGATAACGCACAACCCGGAGATGTTATTCTTGTAGCACAGGGTAACTACTTTGGGATGCTTAACTCCGGAAATATAGTCATCGATAAACCTTTAACCATTAAGGGTGGATATTCTGATGATTTCTCTACCAGGGATATTCTCAAATACCGCTCAATGGTACAGCCTGACGCTACTTCCAACGGGACTGCGAAAGGTGGCGGTACAATCCAGATCAAAGGCACTCACGGCGGTGAAGTGGTAATCGACGGTTTGCTGATTGACAGAGGTAACTCCGTTGCTTACAATCCGGCCGGCAAAGGCAAACCCGAGGGAGTTGAGAGCCCGATGATGCAGCCTATCGGCACAGCAGGTATCGGTGGCGCCAACTTTGAAGAGAAGGTATATACCACTGAGACGGCTCTTATCTCTCTTGACAACCCCACTGCTAATATAACAATCCGCAACTGCGCATTAACCAACAGCCCCAACTACGGCATTAGGGGTATGTTCAAAGGCAAAATGGAGGTTGACAACTGCATTTTCGTCAACATCCGCATGGCAGCAATGGAGGTATCAGGCAGCTATGCTACAGATTATTGTGAATTGAAATTTACCAATAACACCGTTCTTTTCACCTGGTCTCGTCTCAAAGATATGGCTGATATGGGTTACGGCTATCGTTATATGAATGGCGTACACAGCTATCTGGATCACAATATTATCGGGTGCAGCATTTTCTCGGGGCTTGACCGTTGCCGTATTGACAGCAATGCCGCAAGAGAGCGTGAGAAGATCACAACTTGCGAAAACTCTCTCTTCTTCCTCAACAAACAAGCTGACATCTGTCTCCCCGGAGGAGGTATGTTCCTAAGAGTATGGGTAAAGGACTTTGACGATGTGGAGCAACTTGCAGAGGTTTCAGGCAACAAGTCTGTATCTGATCCCTCCATTTTCAACGGAGTCATCAATGAGCCCTATCTCAAAGGCTTTATCGAGGCTGCATATAATGAGAAGACCAATTTCGATCCCAACTCCGGCGCAAATGTTTTCCGCCAGGCAATGGGGATGAATATGCAAGGAACCATTGACTCTTCCGCATCGATGTTTGCCAACAGGTATCCTTTTGAAGATGCACTCAAATTCTTCGGCGCAGTCCAGGGCTACGGCGCACAAATGCCAAGCAACGCAAAGAAATAACAGACATCAACTTAGCAAAAATGCACCTCGATTGAGGTGCATTTTTCACATTGCCGAATTTACATTTTTTAGATCGCTATCTTTACTAACGTTCAGCTTTAACAAGCTGATCGAGCAGGGTTGTGGAATAGCCGTCATAAGTGAGGAAAATACTGCCGAAACTATCCGCTATCACTACCAAGGGCATTTTAAGATTATTAGGATCTAGTTTCATTGCATCGCATATAGCAGACAGCGTATTATTGTTATCGGTTGCAACAGAGACTTTGTGGGGTATCTGAGGAAATAATTCCAAATTTAAGCGAGACATCTCAGCTTCCGAGCCAAAAAAGAGAATCACCGGAATGCTCCACTCATGGGCAAATAGTGTGCGGATGATATGGTCACTCGGTTCGTGTGAAGGTCGCACAAAAGCGAGGATATACATTCCCCTTCCGGTAAGCGGGAGCAAAGGATCTGCATAAAAATTACCCAGAACCTGTAAATCGTTATCATCTTCTCTCAGACAAAGATCAATAGTAGTGGTGCCCCCCTCTTCAATGTTGAAAAATTGCAGTCCGGCGAGGACCTTGCCACTGGCCATACGCGTACCCGTAGTGAGCAGATAACTGCCACAATCGAGCTCTACCGGCTCTTTGAAGACATTACGTACGCTCATTGTCCCTTCATTGCCCTCTCTGTCACGGAAATTGAGGGTGTTGATACGTCCCTCCTCAAGCGAGGCAATAGTAAAGTGAGATTCAAATTTAGGATCATTAATATTGTCAAGATCGCTGTCGGTGAGCATAAGTAAACCTGTAGGATTCTGAACAGCAGATACCTCCGTATTCTCGGATGAGAGTTCTGCAGCAGCATCGATCCAGTATCCTGAGTCGTAGTACTGCACCTTACCGCTGATCTCCTCTATCCTCGCGGGGATATTGAGGGCGCGGCAGAGGGCCACGAAATACCAGTCACGCGAAAGAGCATCCGCAGCCCGTAGAGAGTGAACACCCAAAGGGGAAATAGGGATGCGCTGTGGATTGTAGCGATCAAGCACCTTGATGTTGTCGCGTACATAACCGGCAATCTCACTTCCTGAAGTTAGAGAGAGCGAGAGGTCGAGAGTCTGGAATTCTCCTCTCCAACTCTTGAGCAATTCATTGCCGATACGGGGATTCAGCACGTAATTATACCATATCTCCCGCTGCTGAGGATACATTCCGTCTACCCCACAGAAGTTGTTAAGATGATCGAGTAGCACAGAAGCAGGAGTGTCACGCAGGTCTTTTTCGCTTATTAGACTAAGCAGACGCATACCATCACGATAACGGGATTTACTACCAGATTTGATCTGTTCCAGATAAGAAGAAACTTCTCTCCAGTTGCCTCTAGAGGCTACTAAAAAGTCATTTTCGGGATCATTTGCCAAAGGCTTTACAAAAGTGGCGACATAACTGTTTCGAAGGGAATCCTCATATGCAAGACGCAGGTCATTGGCTGCTTTCTCTTCAGGAGATATAACCACAGGGACCTCCCCCTCAACCGGCGGCACAATATCTATTTCATCCTGAAAAACATCACCCGGCTTGTGCTCAAGTACTATAGTCACTTGACCACCCTCTTCCCTTGCCCGTGCCTTTGCATAACCATAAGCGCCATCTTTGGAGGCCCACACCAGGACATCTCCCTTTCCGAGAATAGCCGAGGCATATCCACGGGCATCCGACAGGACTTTTATCGCACTATAGAACTCCGCATAGTTGTATATCTTAAACTCCACCAGGGCACCCTGCACCGCAGCACCTGATATATCCTTCACACAGACCGTCAGACGCTCTGTCTCCGTATAGTTTGCAGTCACATTGATCTCCGTAAAGCAATCTGTATGTTGTATAACATCTTCACTGCCGGAGTAGCGTCCAAAGCTGCGGTTGTGCATAAGCAGTGCGCGCAGAGCAGTAGAACTGAACCAGGCTACATCAAGACGCGCCTCAGGCTCACAAGCACCCAGATAGTGCCATTGCCCCTCCACCCAGGCCTCAACCCAGGCATGATTGTTATCAGTATGAGCCCAACGCGGAGTATAAACCTGCCTTGCAGGGATTCCGACAGCACGTAGAGCGGTCACGGTAAAGGTAGATTCCTCACCGCAGCGGCCGTACGCCGTACGCACGCTGGCCAAAGGAGCCGAGGTACGTGCATCACTCGGAGTATAGGTCACCTTTTCATGACACCAGTGATTGACCTCGAGTACCGCATCGTACATGGAGAGTCCCTCCACTCTCGGTTTAAGTTCACGATAAAACACAGTCCTGGCCGAATCGAGATTTTCATTATTCACTCTGAGCGGCAGAACGTAGTGGCGGAAAAGATCATCAGGCACATTACTGCCCCAAGGCATCTCTTCTCGCGCCTTGAAAGCACTTCTGACACCCTCCACAAATAGTTGAGAGTCATAATCGGCAATATCGCCAAGCGGCATATATGCATAGAGAAATTTGATTGCATCGCGCTCTTGGTCATTTTCGCAAAGGTCAAGTACAGCCTCAAAGTCCGAGCGATAATCCAGCAAGTCTAATTTTTCTGTGAGATCTTGCTCAATAGTTGCGCGAAGACGGGTTTCATTAGAGGAACAACAGATAAGTATCATTGTCGTCGCAGTGACAATTGCTACATTAATAAGTTTACGGAAGATTTTCATATTGCAGGTTTTTGAATTATCAATCTATGTATTATCTCTCTAAATTGCAGCACTTTGAAGATAACTCTGCAATTTACGAAAATTGACCTATATTTGTACCATGCTGATAGAGATTTGTTCCGAAAATATGGATATTGCGCTCAAGGCGCAGGAGAAAGGAGCCCTCAGGGTGGAACTCTGTAATAACCTTTCTATCGGTGGGGTGACACCCTCCTATGACGAGATTGAACAGTCACGCAGACAACTGGATATTGCCCTCCATGTGCTTATAAGGCCACGCGGAGGGGATTTCTGCTACTCTACAGCCGAGATTGCCCGTATTCTGCGGGATATTGAGTTCTGCGGCTCTCTGCTTACGGAGGATGGCAAGGTGATAGATGGAGTGGTCATTGGTACCCTTGCGCGTGATCGCTCCATAGAGTATGGCGCTTGCAGCGAAATGTTCGCAGCCGCAAGCGAGTATGGCCTCTCGACTACCTTTCATAGGGCAATCGACCGTTCTAGGGATATTTTCAAGGCTTTGGAGAGAGTGATTGATATCGGCTTCGACCGCGTGCTCACTTCAGGCGGTGCGGAATCGGCCTTTGAGGGGAGAAATACCATTGCACGTATGGTTAAAATGAGTTCAAACAGCGGTACATCTATAATGGCGGGTGCAGGGATCACTCCCGAAAATGCCCGGCAAATTATCGCCGAAACCTCTGTTCCGGAAATTCACGGCTCCCGTCTGAGTCTACTCGACGGTTTTATCTAAAAAATATCTGTTCTCTCTGAATTGCCACAAGATTAGCTACTCTGCGCGAAAGAAACGACGAGTGGCAGAAATGCCAAATTTACGACCTTTAACATAAAGGACATCATCCTTAATCCATAAAGTCCCTTTGGCTATTAACCGATGGTCGGGTGAGTACATATAAGATGTTGTCCATGTGTTGTCAGAAGGGTTATAGTGCATACCTTTAATGAAAACAAGATTGATTCGGTCCTGTTTTTTCGGATCTACATGCCAAAGGACCTTTGCACAGAATGTGCCGTCATCATTGCGATAAAATTCAGACCTGGTTTCACCTCTCTCATCAATCCAAAAACCAAGAATCTTGTTTTCCGGCAAATCCTGACCATAAGAGGTATAAGACAGGACCAACATCATAATCAAGGCTACCGAGAGGAGCCTTGAGATACATTTCAGCTTCATAATCTCTCTTCTCTGCTCAGATCCTCAATACCCTTGATGCCGTCACGTGTCATTTTTATGCGGAAATGGTGATACCTGGATTCCGAGGCATCTTTAACCTGGGTTATGATGTTGATATAGTAGAATTTGTTGGCCTTCACCCTGCTTATACTGCCATCTTGTTCCAGTAAGTCAAGCCACTGTTCGGGATTGTCCATTTTATGGCAAAAACTCTTGAAATGAAGGCGGAAAATATCATTGATGCCTGTGAGCGGATAGACGCTGTTTTGGGCAAGTAGCTGACTGTCGATGGTGACCAGTTTACGGTAAAGAATGATTTTTTCATCCAATATGTGAATTGCGGCCGGTATCAACGTGGAGCTATTGCGCATTTCCAGCACTTCTGCAGGAATTTTCGATTCGGAAATAAAATCAACTCCCTCTTTGATATAACCCACCTTCTGCTCTTTAATATTGATAACCGCCTTATTGTCAAAATATTTTTTACCCAGTTTGTGGGCAAAATAGTAACGCATCAAATCCTTAACTCTATCCTTAAGCATATAGCTCGCAATGAGCGCCAGGAAAAGAAGGATGGGGAATGATGCGAAACTTTTCTGAAAAATAATGGTAACGACAGTGGCAATCACCATAGCCATTCCTGCTGCAATGGAGTAGTAAATCTGCTCGACTGCCACACCATCTTTTTTCTTTGTAAGCTCTATAAAAAGATCACTGGCCACATATTTACGCAAAACACCATAGCGATAAATCAGCTGATCATTATTTTTCTTGTTATTAGCCGAAACTGCAGGAAAACCCTTGCGACTGCGGTAGTCACCGGTTTCCCTTAAAAATTCCTTAAGAGCAGCACTTTGTCGTTCTGCTTCCGGCTTACCCTCGAGTAATTTTATTAGCTTGAAACTGTAATATACCGACATATAGCTCAAAAACTCATCGCCAAAATAGAAATGAGCCCGCAAAGCGGGACTGGCTGTCGGTACATCAATAATCTGCTCCAAAGCACGGTAACCCTGCACCAGGCCATTTATATAACCAATATAGTTGTCACAGGAATCGAGGATATCCTCCATCTCGCTCTTTTCAAGTATATGCTGTACTTCATCCCTTATGGAACTCTTGGCTATGGCACAGAACATCTTGATCTGATACTCGTACTCCGCAATATTGACCTTGTCCGGAGCTTTAGCCATCACGCTCATTGCCTCGCGCAGATAAGTCAAAGGCACGGCATCTCCCCCCGCAATATCTCGTAGGAGATATACGGGGGTTTTGAGACGCACGTTGCTCTTTACATCACGGTAAAACTGCTCTTTGCTGTAACTATCCGGGTGAATATCGAGACTATTGGGCACAAAAATCCATGTATTGACTGCAAAATCGTTTTTCCTTTGCTGCGCGTCAACCACAAAACTCTCCTTAAATTCTACGGAGAAGTTGTCATGAATTCTTGTCCTGATATTTATCATATACTTGCTTAGCTATTCCTCCGGGTTCATCACAATCTTGACCAGGTTGCCCTGTCCAATGAAATCTGCAACAAAATTCTTCACCTTTTCAGAAGTGAGAGAATTGATTATGGATTCACGCTCAGTATCAAGGTCCACACCTGTTAGGTCATACTGACGCAGGTTGTTAGACCAGTAACTGTTGCTGATACGAGATTCGGAGATATTTTTGAGGAAATTTTCTCTGATTTTAACCATCTGCTCCTCAGTAGGACCATTTTCCGCGATTTGCTCTACTCCCTGAATTGCCAGTTCTATCATATCCCCAACTCTATCGGGGTCGGTATCAAATTGAATGATCATTTCGCCCCTGTTCTGAGGTATAGCCGATACGGAGCCTTGTGTACCCACACCGTAGGTTGCACCCTCCTCCTCCCTGATAGTCTCGGTATAGATCAGGTCAAGAGTATAGCGGAAAGCTTGCATTGTAAGCACGTTTTCAAGGTCATACTTCAGATCGCCGCTATAGATCAGCAGTACGCTGCTCTTGGGAGTAGTCATCGGAGCATTGAAGATGTTCTCCACTTTTCCGGGCACCACCTGGAGATTATGGTCGATATATGCACTTCCCTTACCTGCTGTGGGGAGGGAGCCAAGATATTTCTCTACCAATGGTTTGATAGTCTCAAGATCAACATTACCCGTGATATAGACACAGGCACCTGCCATATTGGAGAATAGAGTCTTGTAAGATTGCTCCAGGGAAGCTACCGACATTTTTTCCACCAAATCCATAGAAATAAGTTGCCTGCGTGGGTTGTTGCCATATGCAGTCTTGAGATATGCATCGCCGAGAATATAATTAGGCTGTTTAGATAGATTGGGCACAATGGCATTCAACTGAGTAAATGCGGGAGCGATCTCTTCTTCCACAAACCTGGGCTCGGTCACCTGAAGATATACCGACTGCATTAGGGTCTCAAAGTCCTTAGGTGCACATTGGCCGCTTACTCCGTGGAATTCATCCTCGATAAAGGGAGCTTCAGAGACGATTTTACCTGTGAGCATCTTACTCAATTTAGTCGAAGGGAAATGAGAAACACCCGCCAAATTGTTGTAAAGGTACATCATATTGTCATCAACCGAAGGAAGTTCGGACTCTGCGATCAGGGATTTTCCACCGGGCACCTGAAGACGGAATGTAACCTCCTCCTTTTTGTAGTCTGAAGGTCTTATAACCACGCGGATGCCGTTTTCAAGGGTCCATACTGTGGAATTAAAGAGACCCTCCTTTTCCTCTTTCACTTTACTGCCTATGAGAAGAGAAGCATCTACAAGTTCTCCTAACTCCTCTTCTTGAAGGTTTGATTCCATTTCAGCATTCTTCACTTTGTCGATTATGGTTATGAAATCCTGCTCAACGGGATGTTCAAGGCCTTCCCTTTCGGGTGCCTGATAGAGAACCACTACATTCTTGTCATAAGAGATACTCTTGAGGAATGCATTTATTACATCCAAGGAAAGAAATGGAAGATAACCTTTAATCTGTTCTTCTTTATAAGCGGGAGTCATGAAGGGCCAGTCCATGAAGAAATCAGTCATATAATCTCTTACGTATTCACCATTCTTACGGCTCTCAGCATTGGAAGTAGCCCTTTCAGCGTTTGCAATCATATTGGTCTTGGCACGGTCGAGCTCACCCTCTGTAAATCCGAATCTTTTAGCTTTCTCTATTTCTGTCAAGGCGGCTTCGAATGCTGTCAAAGCCTTTCCGTCAGCAAATGCCACACCGGTCATAAATGCATCCGAAGTAGTGATGAGGTTCGTAAATGAGGCGTCACCTGCAAAAAATGGAGCATTGGCCTGCTTGGCGATATCTCCAAATCTCTCGGAGAAAACTGCATTTACGAGATCCAGAGCAAGATCGTTCATAAAACCCGCTCCATACTGGCGTGCCATCCTTGGAGTCAAAAGGGGATATTTAATGACAAACTGCACCTGACTTACTCTTGTTTCGGGATCGGTGATAATACCTACAATGGGTTCTTCATTTTCCGGAAGGAGTATCTCCTCTTTGGGTTTTGGATTCTCATGTGCGGGAATATCGTCGAAAAGTGCCCTGAGCTTGGCCTCAATCACCTCGGGATCGATGTCACCAACCACAACCACTGCCTGAAGATCGGGACGATACCAGGTATGGTAGAAATCCTGGAGTTCGCTTGCAGGGAAGGTCTCAAGGTTTTCCTTAGTACCGATGATATTACAGGTGGCATATTTAGAACCTTTGTAGAGATGCTCCCACATCTTCTCCATGCTTCTCCATTCAGCGGTGCGGCGGGTACGCCACTCCTCAATGATTACGCCTCTCTCCTTATCTATTTCGACGGGATCGTTAGTCACAAAAGCGGAATAGTCGTGCATTACCAGCAGAGCTGTGTCGATAATACCTTCCCTGGTAGTGGGGATATTGGTGAGCATATACATTGTCTGCTCTACACCTGTGGAGGCATTGATATTGGGACCGAAACTGGCTCCAATGCTCTCAAAATAATTGATCATCATCTTGCCGGGGAGATTCTTAGTGCCGTTGAGCGCCATATGCTCAAGGAAGTGAGCAAGGCCATTCTGGGCAGGAGTCTCCTGGATAGCACCCACATTGGTGAAAAGATAATAGTCGGCTCTTTCAGCGGGCTTGTCGTTGTGTTTAATGTAATAGGTCAATCCGTTATTAAATTTGCCGTATCTTACGGAGGGGTCTCTCTCAAGAAGGCCCTGCGGATTGATCTGTGCGAAAGAAATAAATGTCACGAAGAGTGACAGGATAATTGAAGTGATTCTTCTCATTTTAAATTGTTAAATAAATATTATAAAAAGTGTTATCAAAATAATAAAGTTCATCTTACAAATTTATGCATTTTTAGCTAACTTTGTGGCATTATGACCGACAAAAGACTGCAAGTGTTTGCCGTGGCTGCCCGCCAGTTGAGTTTCTCCAAAACGGCAAAAATTATGGGTATATCCCAACCGGCTGTTTCCAAGCATATCGCCCTGCTCGAAAAGGAACTTGGCGGAGCACTCTTTCTCAGGATAAGCCAAACCCTGGTTCTGACGAAAAAAGGTGAACAACTCCTGGAGATAGCTGACAAAATACTTGCGCTATACCAGTCTATCGATACTCTCAAAGATTGACGGGCCACTTTAAATATTTTTGAGCTTGTCAAAAGTGATTTTTCCACGCGAAAGATAGAATTTCAGCACAATGCTGTGTGGATAGTAGCCCTTGTTGTTGATCTCTTCTGAGAATGGTGAAGGATCAAGTTCACGTTTCATTCTGTAATAATCGCGATGTGCTCGCCAGACGGCCTTCAAGTTCTCAATCCTACCGGTAATGAGGTATATTATGGCAGAGGCTCCGTCCAAAAGTTTGCGGACAAATAATCTCCTCCACCGAATCTTATCGGGAAGGTTTTTCCAGAGCATAAGCAAACTATTGCGATAATTCAGATAAAGTTTGTGGGGTGATTCGTTTGGAAGAGTGCCACCGCCGACATGATAAACTATTGAGGAAGGGATAGCCCACACCTCATATCCCAGCAATTTGGCCCGCCAACAGAGATCTATTTCCTCCATATGAGCAAAAAACAATTCCTCCAAACCACCCAAATGGTGATAAAGTGAGGATCTTATCATCATACAGGCACCGGTAGCCCAGAAGACCTCACTCGGCCGGTCATATTGTCCGTTATCCTTCTCTATATTGGAGAGAATGCGGCCTCTGCAAAAAGGATATCCATATTTGTCGATGAATCCGCCAGCAGCGCCGGCATATTCAAACGAGTCCCTATCTGCCACAGAAAGTATTTTCGGCTGACACACACCGACCTCGGGATGCTCCTCCATAAAGAAAAGAAGAGTATCGGCCCAACCTGGAGTCACCTCTACATCGGAGTTGAGCAGCACATAATAATCGGCCTCAACTTCAGCTAAAGCACGGTTATAACCACCGGTAAAACCCCAGTTACGGTCAAACTCTATTACTCGAATATCGGGATGATTTTCTTTTAGCCACTCCACAGACCCATCTTCGGAGCCATTGTCAGCCACAACCACAAAACAACGTTCATCGGTCGTACAATCAAGAAGGGTCGGAATGTACCTTTCAAGATAATCCCGACCATTCCAGTTAAGTATGACTATAGCACAATCCATACAGGAGGATCTCAGAGTTATAGGGCGAGTACCACCTCAAAGTAGAGGGCTCCGTCTATGACAGTCACTTTGTAGAGTGCATCTTCGACCTGGTAATAAGTCTCACCGGCTATCTCCACCTCTACATAGTCGTCGGGCAACTGGGTGATGAGAGCTCCGATAGGAGGTTCAATCACATAGTAGCGACCATCGACAAGGGTGTAGAAAACTCCGTCCTGATAATAATATTCTTCATTTTGGTTAGCCACATTTGTTACGTAGGAATCAACCTCCCTAATAGTGTAGTTGGTATTGATTCTTGAGTAACTCTCGGCCAGCGCAACAGCGCGGTTTGCACGCTCAACGGCATTATTCAGGGCATTGATTACAGCCACTGTCAGAGCTACATTAAGCATGGTGCTGCTGATGTAGGTGCCTACGGGCGGGCGGCAGATGATATAACCTCCTCCAAAGTAAGGACGGTAAAAGATACCATCATAATAGTAGTAGTGAATGTGGTTATGAACCCTAAGCACCGCTCTAGGAGGAAGGTAGTGGATTCGATAACCAAAGTAGTGATGACCGTAGTGATAAGAAGGAACCGGTCTGTAGTGCTTCTTGATATAGGGTCTCACCCAGTTTTTATCCCTTGGAGGGGGTACGCTGTTGTGATATTGCACGGCAGCCGGCTTACGGTCAACCGTGGGGGCATTAACCCTGTCAGTTCTCCTTGGAACTGTGCTATTTACACTTGTGGCGTTCCTACGGGTGGAGGTTGAAACAGAGGATCTGCTGGTGCCGGGGCTTGCTACAGATCTGTTGCGGTCGGTAGTGACGGCCTGTCTGCTCGAGCCGGAACTCCTTCTGGTGGCTGCGTTATCCGAGCCTGTCACTACTGAAGAGCTGCTTGAGCTGCGTCTTGTGGTGACAGTAGAACTGCGGGAACCTGAAGAGGAGCTTGGACCGGTATTACCTCTGTAATCCTGCACCTGACGGTCAGAAGTGGTAGTTGTCCTCCTGCGGGTAGAAGTGCTCTGTGACTGGGTACCTGAGGAGGGTGACTTGTAGTTGGGATCGACTTTGAGGTCGAATGTATTGTCTGATGAAGCCTTCACTCCGGTCCTTCTCTGTGAAGAACTTGAAGTGCTGCGGCTCTGAGAGTTGTTTGAGCGACTGCTTGAAGTGCTGCGGCTCTGAGAGCTGCTTGAGCGACTGCTTGAAGTGCTGCGGCTCTGGGAGCTGCTTGAACGGCTGCCGGAAGTAGTTCGACTCTGTGAACTGCTTGAACGGCTGCCGGATGAAGAGCTGCTTGAGCGGCTGCTGGAAGAGTTGCTGCTCTGAGTTGTCCTACGTTCGCTCGAACTGCTCGTTCTCCTGTTTTGTCCCCATACCTCACTCGGGCTAGCTAACATCATTATGATGCTAAGGACTAAAGCTACTTGTGTAAACCTCTTCATTTTTTTAAATTTAAGTGGTAAGTATTCACTTTATATATTATCAAATAACGGACCAAATATAACTATTTATTCTTACTTTTGTGTTACAAAATAGTATAATGATATGGGAAAAAGAGTATTGGTTACCGGAGGAACGGGTTATATCGGCTCACATACCGTCGTTGAGCTTATCGAAGCGGGTTATGAAGTGATTATTGTCGATAATCTTTCGAATTCCGATGAATCTGTGATTGAAGGCATAGAGGCCATTACCGGCATCAGACCGGAGTTTGTAAAAGCGGACTGTCGCGATATTGATGCACTTGAAAAGATTTTTAAAAAGGGAAAAATTGACTCCATAATACATTTCGCGGCAGCAAAGGCTGTCGGAGAATCGGTACAACAGCCCCTCGAATATTACCACAACAATATTCTTTCCCTTATAAACATCATCTCTCTGATGCGCAAGTATGGTGTGCCCAATATGGTATTCTCCTCTTCCTGTACTGTATATGGACAGCCGGAGGTGCTCCCCGCCACCGAACAGACCCCAAGACTTGAGGCCGAGTCCCCCTATGGCAATACCAAACGCATTTGTGAAGATATTATCCGCGATAGCGTAAAGGCCTACGGCTCTATCAATGCCATTGCGCTGAGGTATTTCAACCCCATAGGAGCACATCCCAGCGCACTAATAGGCGAATTACCACGTGGCGTGCCCAACAACCTCCTCCCCTATGTCACTCAAACGGCAGCAGGCATCCGCGAGGTGCTGAGCATCTTCGGGGACGACTACAACACTCCGGACGGATTCTGTATCCGTGACTATATCGATATCAACGATCTGGCCGCTGCACATGTGGCTGCACTCGACAGGATGCTCGATGGAAAGATGAAAAAGAGCTTTGAAGTCTTCAATATCGGTACGGGACAAGGGGTCTCCACAATGGAAATAGTCAAAACTTTCGAACAGGTCAACGGGTTGCAACTCAACTATCGCATTACCGGCAGACGTGAAGGCGATATAGAGGCAATATGGGCTGACCCCTCCTATGCTAACGAAGAACTCGGCTGGTATGCACGTAAAAGTCTTTACGAAACTCTCCGCTCTGCCTGGAAATGGCAGCAGAGGCTCTGTGGTATTGATATATCAGATGAATAGCACTGCCGGAAGATCTCTCTTCACAGACTTAACTTCTATTGGAAGATGGGATAGGGTAGTTAATTCTTCGGCTCAAGGCCCAGTTCGGCGGCCTTATTCTCCATCAAACGATAGGCTGCCTCAAATTCATTAGGTATCTCTCCATCCAGAATGGCATTTTTGATCTCTTCCTTGATCACACCGACAGTGCTGCAGGGCGGAAGACCATATTTTTCCATAATCAATTCTCCCGTAATGGGATTTTTAAAGTTACGGATGGCATCTTTCTCCTCAACTTCGATAAGTTTGGCTTCCACTATCTCGAAATTGCGCTGAATTGCTTTGACCTTGTATTCATTCTTGGAAGTAACATCAGCGCGACAGAGAGTCATCAGATCATCTATATCATCCCCCGCATCAAAGAGGAGACGGCGCACTGCGGAATCTGTCACCTCTTCAGTAACCAGAGCTATCGGGCGCAGATGAAGCAATACCATCTTCTGCACATATTTCATCTTATCATTCAGAGGCATCTTAAGTTGCTTAAATATGCCCGGGACCATCTTGCTGCCGATAAATTCGTGTCCATGGAAGGTCCATCCCGTTCCTTCTTCATATCTCTTCGTGGCAGGTTTACCCACATCATGGAGCAATGCTGCCCAGCGCAGCCATAGGTCCCCACCGGCAGCTGCAACATTATCCAGCACCTGAAGAGTGTGCTCAAAATTATCCTTATGTCCGCAACCATCCACCGTCTCTACGGATTTGAGATTGGATATGGCAGGGAGTATCAGGTGCAGAAGTTCACATTCGTCGAGCAGACGCAGACCCCTTGAAGGGGTATCCGCCATCAATATCTTATGCAGTTCGTCTGCTATCCTTTCGCGTGCCAGAATATTGAGGCGCTCAGCATTGCGGCGGATAGAGTCAAGCGACTCCGGTACTATTTGAAATCCCAGTTGTGTAGCAAATCTTATGGCGCGTATCATACGCAGAGGATCATCGGAATAGGTAGTATCGGGGTCGGTCGGAGTGCGAATCAGACCGGCATCCAGGTCGCGGATGCCTCCGAAAGGATCTATCAGGGTGCCATAGTCCTCTTTTTGGAGACTGAAAGCAAGCGCATTTATGGTAAAGTCACGGCGCAGCTGATCATCTTCGAGCGTCCCCTCTTCCACGATGGGTTTGCGTGAGTTACGGCGGTAGGATTCGCGTCTTGCACCTACAAATTCGAGTTCAACACCCTCATATTTGAGCATTGCAGTACCGAAATTGCGGAATACGGTGACACTGGTACCCAGCACCTTTGCAACCGCTTCAGCCAATTCGATACCGCTACCTTCTACCACTATATCTATATCCGTACTCTCCCTCTGGAGAAAATGATCACGAACATAGCCGCCTATGACAAAGGCTTTTACCTTCAGTTTGGCAGCCTTTGCCGCCACTATCTCAAATATCTTATGATCCAATGGCCCTCTCATAACATCTGTTCATATTTGGGAATCCTGTCCAGAAATTCATATTGCTCAGTTTCAGGATTGCGGCCACAAAGATAACTGCTTTTACCGTTTGTTATCAAAATGTATTTCACTTTGAGCGAAAGATTGTACCTGATGACCTGATCTATCACTGTTTGATTGATGGGAATATCGGGAGCTTTGCACTCCACCAGCATCAGAGGCTGCAGGGATCGGTCAAAGACCAGCACATCAGCCCGGTACTGCATCCCGTTGAAAGTGAAGGCCCATTCACTCGACATAAGCGGAAGAGGTACTTCCCATTCCTGAGCAAGCCAGGCAATGACATTCTGTCGCACCTCTTCCTCGGGTGTGAGCCTGACATGTTTTTTTCTCAACGGATCAAAAACCTGCATATCCCAAAATTATCTCACTGCGAAGATAGCACTTTTTAGGAAAATAGAGGGTGACCACATGCGGTCACCCTCTAAATATGTTCAAGCTTTAAATATCAATCAAGGCAAACTGCTAATTGAACACCAATGTATTGCCAGCTAATAGCTCTGAAACAGTTGCTTGTGCGTAATAATAATTCCACCAAGTGCGTGATGTGAAATACAACGGAGTGTTTTCAGTAAATGTGCCGGTCAATGTAAATGTAACATTACCGCCACTTGTCGTAAATGAACCTAACAGATTAGTATGACCAGCATCACTATAAATATTACGATTTGAATTTCCGACCGTTCCGGAATAAGGGACACTTACAGATAGCGTGTTCACTGTAGCAGTAACTGTTACCGGCGCAAATTCGGGATTCGTGACATTGTGTTCAATATCAGCTGTGCGTGGACCTCCAAACGTTGTAGAGACAAGGTTAAGAACAGTATTTGTCGTAGTCGGAGTGATTTCAATAACGCTCTGGCCGGCATAACTCTCCCCAGGTGCTCCCTGCAGACCCGTAAGGGTGATTTTTACAGGAGTATTGAGTTGTGAGATATTGAATGAGAGCTGAACAGGCCGGTTTGCACCATAATACTCCGCATTGATATTGATAAAGTGTGCTTTGCAGACTGCCGGTCCAAAAACGAAACAGTCCATCGCATCGTTGAAGTACTTATTAGTAACATTGACAAAAATCTTGGGTGTAGCCGCTACTTGGTTTGTCCTCATCATGCAGGTAATCCTTTTATAACCACTATGATCGGGGGAGTTAGGTAAACTTGAGTAGTCCTCCCAGGTTAGGTTTCTTTGAAATGCGAAGGTACCGATACCATTTGAATCATAGATCAATACCATTGGCATTACCTGACAGTCCGCCGGACCGTCGGCTCTTGGGTAAAGACTTTTGGTATCACTATCCACAAGAAATTGGAGCGAGAATACAGTCGAATCAAGATCATTCGGAATATCAATATAAACATTGGCATTAACCAAAGCTGCTGAGTCCAGTAATTTGGGGTTGCAATGGACATACATCGTCCTCTTCTCACGGAGGACATATCTTATTTCACGACTCAATCCTGAGCCATCAGTTGCAGTTACCATTATGGGTTGCCTCTTGACAAGCGAACCTATGGTACCTGTAATACCGAGTGTTACTTCATTCCATCCTGTCCATTCACCGGAAAGGGGGGTTTTTGAGATTACACTGCTACTGCTGAAGATATCACCGTCCTCAACTCCTATCTGCACCTGGTTATTATCGATAGTGCCCTGATCGTAGTCAGTGTAATACTTATATTTAAATGTTATATTGTTTGTGGTATTGATAGTAGTGTCAGTATAACTCACAAAAAGTCGTGCCGTACCATTAGAGACATTGGTCAGATATTTAAGCGTCACATCTGCCGCGAGGTTGTTGAATGCAGTACCGGCTGCCGCTTCAGCAGCAGTGGCATAGCCGTTTGCGCTGACATGAGTTATCTCAATCTCATAATTGAAATTGCGGAGTATATGGTAAAATTTGTTTACACCCCCCTCATTGTAGATTAGGTCAACCTTGTAATAGGTGTCAGTAGTACTACCATTGTACCTACCCCTTATAATGGCAAAAGTATTGGTCTGATCACCCGGCTGAGTGCGCTCATAAAGGTAAAATGGTTCTCCCTCATTTTTATATGTGGCAGATGAAAGCGATGACGGAGTGTTGATTAGGGTTGTTCCGGAAGGTATATTGCCTGTATAGCCTTCCTGGAGCAATTCACCGTAAGTCTTGCACTTCTTCTCTCCTGCCGATGGTTTCATATAGTCCACAAAGGAGAGAGCCGCCCCATTATATGGTGCGACACTGCCTCTGTTGAGAGTGTTGACTACGGTCAAGCCGGTAATCGTGAAGTTTGTCACAGTACTTGCCTTGACGGCGGTTACCTTAGAGTAGTTGCGTACCACGGGTACCCTTGTGAGCTTGGCAGCAGTCTCGGGGCTAAGTGAACCATTATCGGTACGAATACCGTTGTCAAGGACAACTCTTTGCCAAAAAGCATCCTGCGTACCTTGTACGGCAAACTCTGCAAAAACATCATACTCTGTACCTACAGTAGCAGGTGAAGCCACATTGCCAACCAAATGGAGAATACGTTTGTTGGAAGAGGCTGTCAGAGTACATTGATAATTGATCTGATCCGAAGGAGAGATGCTGACGAAGTTAGCAGTAGCACGTTCTACGTACATCCCCTCTCCATCAAATACTACGATATGCAAAGGCATCTCTGTTCCCGCAGCAAGCGGATCATCACCGAATGCTTTAGTCAAAGGTGACATTTCCGGAACATCCAGCCCGATATTTACAATCACCTTGTCTCCATCGATTTGAGAGATATCGATATCCTCAATATCAAACTTCTGGCAGGAAAAGAGTGCCAGAACCATCAGTATGCTATAAAATATCTTCTTCATCTCAATATCCTCTTCATCATATTATCTTACATTACCCCATTGCTCAACATAAATATCACCCAAAGGGTTATCTCCCATCATCGGCACTCCATAATCAACAGTACCATCTTTATTGTAGTCACCTTTCTTATCACCCCAATACCATACATCATAGACACAACGGACATAAGCAAGGGTGTTATCAGATGCCGGACCGGTGGCTGGGTACCATACATTACTTCTCGCAGAATAATGCCTTTTGCTTGAAGCCCAATAGGGAGCATCGTTGGTTTCTCCAAAAAGCTGAGGGATAACCTGGGCTTTCGAACGATTGACAATAAACATAATCTCCGCTTCGGTCGGCACACGCCATCTACCTGCAGGATATCCGTTCTCCTGATAGGCTGCACAGCGTTTTTCCGCCTGTGCGAAGGTTACGTTAGTGGTCTTACCATACGAGGAGGCGATCTTATATGCAGGAGCAATTACATCTGCAATATCCGTTCGGGTCCTGCGATATTGATCAAGTTTTACTGTCGGACCATAGTTTTGGAGTCCCGGAAGAGAACCTGCTTCATTAGGGGGTACTCTCGGATCTCCAATTGAATAATTTCGCTCAACCAGCAACCCGGGACAGAGCACTCCCACATACATAGTGTACTGATTCTGATTGGTATTAGGAGCTATACCGTCGACATCATTAAAATTTACTACCGCACCTAAACTTCCATTTTGATCATCACTAATTGAACGAGAACCACCGGTTCCTCTTGAACGATAGCCATATACTATTACCGAACCATAGTTACTTGTAACGTTAGTATAGGATCTCTCGCCCGTAATATATATCGGTGAATATTGCTTTATCACTATGGTTTCGGAGAAGCCATCATCATTACTCACTGTAAAGGTGATAGTGCTTACCGAAAAAGAACCATTAGGAATCTCTCTTTCAAACCTGATAATATTGCCATCCTCTATCGATACGGTATAAGTATCTGTCACAGTATGTGAAGGTGATCCGGGAGGATGGACCAAACGTTGCTCAGAAATAGAGTAGGAAGTATAGCTGGCGGGGGCAGTACTGGTGAGTTTCGTTACAGTAATGTCGTTCTGCGAGTAATTCATATAGGTCACAGAATCTATTTTTACCTTCACAGGTGAGGAGCTTGAGTAGCTAAATGTTGTGGAGCTTTCATTATTGAGTACTGCAAAAATTCTATCTTCTGTAAGATACTGATATTTTCTCAGCTCCGCCTTAATTTCAGCGGTACTCCAATCTGCGATAATCACACTGATAGGAACTACTAATGGTTCTTCCTCCTCAAAACTACCAAGCATACTTAGCGTAATGTTGATCTGATAATATTCGTTGCGTGTAAATTGATAATCACCCGGAACGTTGATCGGTATCTGATAGTAGGTGTTGAGGGGATTATGTTGATCGTCACCCGGATACCATGGAAGCACGAGAGTTAAATAGGTCCGATCCATCGTATCAGGATCAAACTCGTAGGGATAGGTGTAATAGGGGACAGTATTGAACCAGTAATCAAGTGTACCTGTAACCGGCTCACGTGTAAACTGTCTGGGAAGCGTGCTGGCTCCTCCTCTGATAGTGTAATAATCACCCGCTACGGGAGTGTAAGGATGAACAGTCTCATCTATGTGTGACTTCTTTACTCCATTGAAAAAGAAAAGTCTCATCTGGTCAGTCCTCGGGGTCCAGGTAACTGCCTCCGCTCCTTCTCCGATAGTAACCGGATCAATTTGAGTGACAAATACGCGGATCTTGCAGGCTGAGCGATCCATCTTGACGTGTCCGCTCATAGTCGTCCTGTCAGCAGTCAGAGTTACCACATCATACCCATCCATCACAAAAGATTGTGCCATTTGACTGGTAAGAGGGTTATTAGTCATAACTTCCAGATTTTTAAGACTGTTGATGGATGTGCCTATATAAGAAGGAGTAGGGGCTGCAGCATTTGCCATTATTGTATTAAGAGCAGTCCTGGCCGGATTCTTGGCATTGGCAATCACATAGATCCTGGCAGTGGCCGGAGCCGGAACTGCAGGTGCCGTGCCGAAAACCTTGTCGATCTCAACGTTAGTAAAAGGAATGGTGATTGTGGCTATGGAGTTGGACCCTGGTGGCAGTACCATTTGCAGACAATGCACGGCATTTGTATTATCGTCAGCATCATGCTCGTAAAAGAATATATCCACCGTATCAATGAGATTTTCATTGAGGTTAGTCTCTCCGGCTGCTTCAATCTCAGGTCCTTTTGTTCCCAAACCAGTTGTCATAAGTGTGAGACGAAATTCTCCTTTAGGCTGGGGTACAGGATTTTCAAACCAGTTGCAAGAGGCGACCAGAAGAACTGCAAGCAGTAGCGTTATAGGCATTATTCTTTTCATATCTCTTTACTATGAAGCCGGTTGAACAATAGTGTACTCTTTTGCCGAGCCAAAGCCGCCCTCAATCTCAAGATAATTAACCTTGATTGTAACACTGACGGGTGGGGGGAAGGTAACCATCAGGCGGAGTACGTATTCGTTGTGTATCGCTGCAGGCTGGGGAAGATTCTTCTTAATATACAATGTGGCAGGCTGACCGACAGGACCGGAAGGAGCCTCTATTGTAGTGCCACCTTCCGTTACGAATGAGAATGCTCCGGCAACACCACCCTTTCTTACTAATGAGGCGTTCCATGTGCCTCCCGTCGGGGTTGCCACCGTAAACGTCACTTTGGCAAAGGTGTTGTCTTGTTTCATGATAACATAGACATTGCCGTTATCCTTATCTGAAGCATCGATCTCTTTTATGGTTGTTGGATCAAATGTTGGAAATCCTCCGGTTTCAAATGAACTCAACTGCTCGTACTGGTAACTCTCCGTTTTTATAACCCATGGGTTTGCCTCAAGCTTAAGTGTCAGTTCCGCATCACTGATACCGGTAATCCGGTAATCAAAGATATAATTACGCAAAATATTGAAATAGGTTGCGTTTGTAGGAAGTTTACCGCTATCGTCGTAGTATGCAAAATGAATGGCATCTGTATAGGTCTTACCGTTGGAAAGTTTGACCGTAATGGTAGATTTCTCATTTGCAGGAGCATTGACATTATTGAAAGCCGGCACATAGATCTCATAAAGGTCATTATTGATCTTTCTGAAAGGAATGGAATCTGAAGAAATCTGCGCTGAAGAACAATATTGTTCAGTGGTAGCAGTTACACTCCTTGGGGTGGTCTCTATGATATTCGGAGCCTTATAGGCAACTGTAGAAAATCTCTTTAATGTGACAGCCGAAAGGTCAAGAAGGGTTGCAAAAGTATCAGAAAGCCGTACACGGATCTTAGCATATGCCCTAATCACATTGATCTCTCCAAGGTCTGTAAGTATATTGTCCCTAAAGAGTACATTCTCAAATTTGCGCACTCCATACATCGGTATCGGCGTCGTCTGTGAGGGCTCGTAAGGGGTAGTGCCCGGGTTGTAACTAAATGTACCCCAACCTCCGGACACATTATTGGAAATCAGATCGCTAAGTGTGGAAATACCGACATAGAGGTCGGGAGTTTCTCCCAGCGCAGCCACATCCGAGCCAATCGGATAACGACCGTTAACTCCACCATAATTGAGCAAAGCCACCATCGTGAAGTCCGAATATGCCTCATTAAGCTTACCGCTGATGTAATAAGCCTTGTATACGGGCATAGGATCTCCTGTTGGGTCAGGATTAGGTGAAGTCCCCGTAGTTCCTATCGGAATAATGCCTTCAGGCTCCGGCTGGAAAGTCTGGAGATATTTTCCATTCTCATCAAAGAAAAGGAACATAAAGTCTCCACTCTCTATACCGATATAATTTTCATCATTCTGACCATCTTCGTCACCATAAACGGGAGCCTTGGTCGCCGGAGTACTGAACACACCTGTTGAAATAGTAAATCCGATCTCGACCGGCTCGGTAAGAGCGCACTTACTACAATCCTCATAGATGAGGTTGCAGGCTGCCATAAGCGACACTATTGAGACCGCTATCAGCAGACGGAATAGGACCGATATGTTTTGTTTCACTCTCATGTGATCAGTTTCAAATTTCTAAAGTGTTGTCGATGACAAAACGACTTTCCATGCGCCTATGTAAATATAGGCATTCATCCAGGTATATTCACTGTCAGGATCATCGGGATCATCGGGATCATCAGGATCATCAGGGTCATCAGGGTCATCGGGGTCCGTAGTGCCACCCGGATCAGTACCTTCCCCATCAGGTTTTTTATCCTGGAGGAAGAATACGAAGTGATATTCATCCTGGCGATCGAGGTATTCCTGGTCGGTCATCACCTGATTGTAATTGCTCTTTACCAGCAGAAGAAATTCTACCAGGGGAATAGAGAGTACTGTCTTTCCTTTGTTATTTTTGACGGTCATCCGTGCATCACTGGATGCCATAAGTCTCGAAGTGGCAAATTCTGCCACTGCTGCAGCACCTGCTGTAATGGTATCCGCCTTACTCAGCACCTCCGCACCGGTAGCCGTAAAATAGGCCTCATAGTTGACTATGTTGTTCGGCACAATCTCATTATTCCAGTTAAGAAGTCCGTTATCATCTGTAATATGATAAGTAAAAGCATCCGGATCTACCTTCTTACCGGAAATATGCTGCAGTATAATGCGTATGGAGTTGGTATTCTTGACCAGTGGTATGGTCACGGTATGAATACCCTCCTCATCGGGAAACTCCACGGAATTTAGTGAACCATGATATAGTGGCTTAAGTTGATAATCCACTACGGCTCGACCATTAATATCTTTTTTTCCTATAGTCCTACAAGTCAGATCGGACTTGCTTGTCAGACCTCTCTGTATCAGAGGCACTGAAAAGGATTTGCCATCCTCCAGGCCACACCAGGCGACAAGGTCATAGGTACCCGGCTCCATATCGACCTCCATTGTATAGTCGCCGCTACCAAGATGAGAGCCCTGATCGCTCTTCTGGAAGACAAGCTTACCGCTACCGTCAAAAGCATAGAGTGACACCGATGTGACCTCATTAGCAAAGGCGTCAGCATATTTCATATTGTAGTCGTACCTGAAGACTATTCGATATTTTGGATCGCAGTCGCCCTCATATTCGTATATTGCACTACAGGAGGTCATCGCAATAAATACGAGCAGCAAATATGTCAATCGTTTCATTATCACTCCGATTTGTTGTTAATTATCATATCGTCGGGGCTTTTGCTTTAAATAATCCCTCGGGGCGGGGCCCCACCCGCCCCGAAAGATTGATATAGAAATGCTTTGGTCCAATAAACCTGAGCAATCTCTTTTTAGAAAAAATTACAATGTCACACTCTGAGTAACAATCTTCCAAGCAAGGATGTTGAGCTCAGCTGCAAGATAGTAAGTAGAGGGATCGTAGCTGGGAACAATAGGCTCATCAACATCAAATACGCCATTGCCTACTTTTAAAATATCGGTAACAGTAACCTGATACCAATGGTTGCGCACAACTCCAAAATCACCCTCCTTGAAAGCTACGGTTGAGTGGTCTTTGTCCCAAATCGGATCCGAAAAGTGCTCAATAGGAATAGAGTAGTACATCTTGCCATCAGTATAAACCTTTGTAGCGAATCTGGCACCATTGTTTGCGGCATCAGCTAAATAGGCTATTGCATCATTAGAAGGAGCAGGATTAAGATTTGTCTTGAAAAGAGGAACAACCAATCCATCATAGAGGTTAGTGAAAGTAGTACTATTAGCCGGATCGGGTGTCTGGAAGTCTGCTGCTACATAGGGTGAATTATTATCAGCCTTTTTAAGACCCTGTGCATTGAGAATGCTTGCTAAATTATTTGCATATTGATCCCAGGTGTAGAATATACCATTGAAGCGGTAAAGTGTTACATAAGTCGCTGCATCAGAAGGCTTAACCCGAGCTGTCACAAGCATGTTTGTGGCTGCAGTAAGATATTGCTCACCTTTAAGAAGATTGCCCGAAATAGTGTTTTCAAGGCAATAATCTGCTTCACGCCATGTGGTTGGAGTGATATCATTGAAAGATTTGTAAACCAATGATGCTGTTGCGGGAGTTATGGCATCTGTACCCCCTTCATCTCTCAAATCTGCGTAATTGACCGGATAAACGCCATCGGTATAGTTAGCATCCTGCGCCCAGAATGTACGGTAATGGCTTTGCCAAGTACCTGATGAGTAGTCATCCCAGCTCCAGTCGAAATTCCAGTTCTGGTTAATCTTCTTGATGTAATAAGTTTGTTTATTCACATTGCTGAAGCCCCAGCCGAGAACCTCAATAGTCATTACCTTATTGGCATCCCCTACAACTGCTGCTGTAACCGGTGTGCCATTATATTCGTCTTCATGGTCGATTGTTATCGTTCCTTTTACGGCAAGACGCTCAACGTATGCGCTAACAGGAGTATTTTTGGCTTGAGCTTCTGTAGGCTGGAGATTATCCTTTATGTTACGTGTCGTAAAAATAACAGGATTTGTTTCATCCTTCTTGATGTAGGTGGTACTTGTCATTGTAAAATAGTCACCGTCCTTATAAAATTCGGTAGCAAGTGCCTGAGCTTCAGTCAAACTCTTATTTTTGAAAACATCATCAGTACCGGGGAGATTAAGGACTACAAACATCTGGTCAGGCTTTACAGTGACATTTTGGAGAACAATGGTAATCTCAGATTTACGTTCAACATTGTTACCGGGTGTCTGAGTTGTTGTACCCAAGTCGCTTACAGTTTCTCCTTTAACCACAAAGTTGCCTGCAGCATCATAGAAATAGAACTGAGCATCAACAATTTTGCTTTCTTGATCAACTCCAGTCTCACCTCCGGTTCCCGGAGTATTTCCACCCTGAGAACCCTTTGTAGAAGCATCGGAAGGCGAAATAAGTTTGACGGTCAAATAAGACTCATTACTGTAATCGTCGGGCTCGATGTTCTTCTCACAACCGACAAATAGAATGAGTGCTAAGGCACTCAACAAAATAGCTTTGGCTTTCATAATTTTGGGGTTTTGATTGTTCGTTAATTATTTTCGATTATTTAATATTTTTCTCTTATTAGTTTTCATTTATTAGGGAGCTTGAAGACATTCTTGCCCACCTTCTCGATCTCTGCAATCACCTTTGCAGCTTTTGCAAGACCGGCATCAGAGGCTCTGCGCAAATGACCTATAGCTACAGCATACTCTTTATTGAGCGCAGCGAGTACTCCCCTGGCATAATCAGCCTCGGCACTATTGCCGGCTTTTACCAAATACGAGGCGGCATCCTTCAGGTTGCCCTTGCTCATAGAGGCATTTGCCGCATTGAGATTGGCTATCTCATCCTCTGGGAACATCCTTGCTGCCGTTTCGAAGATATAGTCAAATTCATCTCCTCCGGATTGCATCTCGCTTGCAGCCAGATAAAACTCCTGGAGTGATAGCTTCTGGGGAGCGGTGCGTACAAGGGATTTGATCTCCTCTACATCCGTATAGGTGCGAATCTCATATTCTACCTTATAGTCAGTTCGGCGCAAAGCCGGGAATATAGTCTCCTTGAAGGTGGCGAAATCCCTGGGATATAACTGCCTGATCTTTCGCTCACGCAAGTCGGGATCACCTTCGCTATCAATTATGGAGAGAATTGCATCGCGGTTAGTAATATAAGAGTCAGCTATTTTTGCCCTGAATCCCTCCCAATCCTCAGCCACATGGCTGGCAGAAATGAGTCGGCCTGTAGTTCCCAGCAAATCCGACACATAATTCTTTAAGGATATGGTACGCCCGCGTGCAAGGCGGTCGTTAGTCTCATAAGGGCCATCAGGAGAAGCATAGCCGGTGATAATAATGTTGCTGATAGTGGCATCTTTGTCCTCCGTCACCGAATTGATAGTCTTGACTATCTTATCTATCTCGGCTCTATTGGAACCATAGTTAGGAAGAATCCTGGTCATACCGATCGGAAAATCGATCAGGGCGGTACCCTCAAGAGCGTGTACTTTGGCCTTGGCTTCACCCTTCGGTGTTACATAAATGAACTCCGGCTTGTAGATAAACTCCTCATAACCTCCCACTAACGCCTCTGCACGATCATCGATACGGTTGCAACAACCGTGTACCTCTTTTTCTATGATCATCATCGCGCCATTCATCCAGCTCTGATATGCTAGGATCTTCTGGTAGTTGAGAACATCGGGCATCTCGGATTTGCGGAATTTGATCTCGTCAGGACCTCCTAACATGATATCGCCCATCGTACGCTTATTATTAATATAGTTCTCACGGCCATAAATACCGATCTGAGTAAGCTCCAAACGCCGGTCACCGTTAACCACCACCGGTGTGATGAGTGCTGCCTGGCTGCTTTTAAGCTTCAATTGACTTAGGTTAATATCCATGTCGATTATGATATGCTCACCGCTACGGTTGATCTCTATCTTGTCGATGGCAAGAGAACCATTCATAATCGTCTGAGCATTGGCGCTGAAAACCAATGCTATCATGGATACAAATATTGCCATATATTTTCTCATAGTCATCATAATTAAAAAAGGTATGCTAATGAAATGGCAGCCTTGGTAGGACCGACATAGTGATGAGTGCCACTACCTACATGCTTACCGCAGTCAGGGCAGAGAAAGGTGTCATAATCAACATAAGAGTAACCTACACCGAGCACAAACTCCAGATTCCAGTGGACTCCGAGTGCGATCACATAGCCATAGCTTATTCCTCCACCTGCAAACCACCCCTGGTAGCGCATCTCCTTGAGTTGCCTGAAGTCCGTTCCTAAAAAACTAACAGGAATATTCAAACCACCGAAATTGAAATTGCCGGTGTGCGCATGAATGCCAAAGAAGTGACGGCTAAAGGGATTACAGAAGTAATATCTGAATTCAGGCTGTACCATCCAGTGTTTCCATTTGGGATCAATGGTGGCCGGATCCGAATCACTTGAGGTCATCCATGAATTGAAGTTACCGGAGATATCCATTGTCCATTTAGGTGCCAATTTAAACTCCATACCGGCATTTACTGTAGCCGTAGCATCATAGAGCAAATTGGTCTTTAAGGCAAAGTTCTGGGCGGAGGCACTATGCGACCCCGTCAGTGCAGGTGCTCCGTTCAGCAGCAATGCGAAAAAGATAAAAAAGAATAACTTTCGTTTCATATTCTGTGTGTTCATAAAACACCTCTAACGAGGCTTTTCTTCCATACAATTTTTAAGCCGTTCCCTCCTTAGTTACAGGTTCGATACCTGCAACATCCTGCTAATATATCGTCATTTACGCAAAATGAGCTTCGCGTCCATCAGAATAGGCTATTTTAAAAATGACCTTGGTATTGAATGCGATGCAGTTCCCCCCCCCTGCGGGTACGGAGAGCAAAGGTAATATATATTTTTTAAAAATTGACAACTTTTTAAAAAACCTTAAGAATTGGTTTTTAGAAGATTTTATCTTTTTCGCACAACAAGAAAATTGCCCCACAATGTCTTGATTTACAACACATTGCAAAGCCAAAAATCAAGTGGGCAGACAAAATTTCATTTTACAACTCTAAAACGGTTTTTAAAAAATAGAGTACCTAATAGATTAATGAGTTAAACCGACTATTCAAAAAAGAACCCTCATTATAATAATCTGGCTTTCAATTTATTACAATACTCCCTAATTTAATGACAAATCTTTTTCAATCTATTTTCGTTAACTTTCAATTTGTTAGTTCTCCTATTTGGAAAATCTTGTTTTTTTGACCAAATAGAGCGGAAAAAAGCGTGCTTTTGCACAGCATTAGTGGAAAATTGCACATTAATTATTCTGTTAATTTTACTTTTAGACAGAAAAAAAAAATGCGGCAAAATTTTTTTTTGCCGCAATACACCTCCTATTGACACTATCAAATTCAGACAATTGCGCTGATTTCTTATGCCTTTTGATATAAAGGGCACAACCGCCAATTACAACAGATAGAGATCAAAGTTGCGAATAGCTTCAATGAAATACTATTTGGTTGATAACCCTGCAATTGAACTAAAAAAGGTAAGCGATTGTAATGGCAAACTCGGTCGGACCAAAGTAGTGATGAGTGTTGCTACCAATCTGCTTACCGCCTAGAGCATATTTGAAAATGTCATAATCCAGATAGATATAGCCAACTCCAAGTTCTAACTCAAGCTTCCAGTGAGGAGAGAGCCCAATCACATAGCCATAATTAATTCCTGCACCGGTAAGCCATCCCTCATAACGATTGTCTAACTGCTCTAATTTGTTGAAGTCCGTACCGAAAAATTTAAAGGGAAGTTTTACGCCTCCTAAATTAAATGTGCCACCGTGTGCATGAAAGCCTACAAAATGGCCCTTGAAGGCTTCATTGAAGAAATATCTTACTTCAGGCTGAACCGTCAATTGCCTCCATTTAGGATTCTCGTCACCGGGTTTCATCCAGGCATTAACGTTAACAGGGATTTCTAATGTCCACTTGGGCGCTAATTTAAACTCAGCGCCGACATTGAGCGTGGCCGTAGCATCCCAGAGCAGGTTGGTCTTTACCGCAAAGGTCTGAGCAGAAGCACTATGCGACCCGATCAATACAGAAGGTGCTCCATTCAGCAGCAATGCGAGAAAAATAAAATAAAATAACTTTCTTTTCATAGTCGGTATGTTTATAATTATAGTATAGAACAAGTTTCGTTGCGTTTTGCCTCGGTAGCTACTTCCAATTGCCGCTCGTTAAACCTGTAACTATCCTCCCCAATCTACGCATGATTAGCCTTGCATCTGTCAAAAAGTATACTATATTGCATAAGTCATTGGTATGGAATGCGATGCAAACCTTTATGCAGTTGTAAAGGTAATATTTTTTTTTAAGAACTAACAACTTTTCACAAAAAATAATAGTACTCAGTTTTATTTTTTAGGACAATTGCACCGGTTTCTTGTACTTTTTGCTGTAAAAAGCATAGGTAATTAGGGAGACAGCTCCACATATAAGCATCTGAACTACCTGTGATTCGTGGGAAATAGTGGCGAAAATCAATCCTTCCGACTGGGTAAATCCATAGACGGGAACGAGTGTCATTGCGACTATAAAATGATAGGCACCGAAGCCGCCCTGTACCGGTACAATCCATCCTAATGAGCCCACAACCATCAAAAATAGGGCATCCCAAATATTTAAACCGGCAGCTGCAGGAAATGCATAAAGCGTAAAGAGACTCATTGCCCAGTAACCTATCCAGATAAGAGCAGTATAGCTGAAGAATGCCCATTTATGTTCCATCCTAAAACCGGCCTTTACACCCTCCACAAGGCCCTTCCAAACCTTTATGAGCTTTGCACCGAAACGAGTGGCTGCAATCTTTTTGCGGTATGCACGAATTATCAGCACTATTGCTACGATAAGAAGAATTATGCCTACAACGAGCCAGACCGTCTTGAAGGGAAGTGATTCCACCATCGGATTCCACATTTTCTCTATTAGGAAATCTTTGAACGTACCGAAAAAGAAGAGAGGCAGGATGACAAGTACCACACAGATCAAATCCCATATCCTTTCAAGTACCACAGTACCAAGAACCCCCTCAAAGGAGGCTTTTCCGCTGTTAGCGATCAGACCGCATCTTACTACTTCACCCGAGCGGGGAAGCACCAGATTGGCAAGATAACAGATATTGTATGCATCATAAGCCTCCAAACGGGTAATCTCTTTGCTAAGCGGACGCATCATCAGACGCCACCTCCAACCCCTGAGAATTACAACAAGCCAGGAAATAATCATTGATAGGAGTATCCACCAGTAATTGCAGCTGCGAAGCCCCTCCAAAAAATCATTCCAACTTATATCGCGAAAGGCAAAATAGAGCAGAAGAACCGCCAGAGCCAGCATCAGCAGATACTTTATTACATCTTTTATCTTAACCTTCTTCCTTGTCTTCTTCATATTGATCTCAATTTGTAGCACAAAAGTACAAAAATTCTTATGTTTGCAGCCAAACAAACAGAATAACACCATTCAGATGAAATCCATACTTGGCATAGGCAATGCGCTGACCGATATACTCGCAATCCTCCCTGACAATACACTTCTCACCAAATTCAACCTGCCGGAAGGCAGTATGCAGCACGTCGATGCGAAGACAGGCAATATAATCTGGGAAAGCCTCAAACAGATCGGAGTCCAATATGTGGCAGGAGGTTCCGCCGCCAACACCATCTCCGGAGCCGCCATCTTCGGTATGCCGGCAGGATTCATAGGCAAGGTGGGCGACGACGAGCTGGGATCGCTCTTTAAAGCAGAACAGGTGCAGAACGGTATCCGATCAAACCTGCTCAAAGGCACTGCCGCTTCAGGGCGTGCCTTGGTATTTATTACCGCGCCCAACGCTGACAGGACCTTCGCTACCTATCTCGGTGCGGCACTCCAACTGGAGCCAGAGGATCTCAAACCCGAATATTTTGATGGATACGATTATCTCTACCTTGAGGGTTATCTGGTGCAGAATCAGCGTCTGATCCGCCGTGCCGTGGAGATCGGCAAAGAGAAGGGTATGATCATTTGCCTGGATATGGCTAGTTACAATGTTGTGGAGTCCAACAATGCATTCTTACACGATATTGTCAAAAATTATATCGACATAGTTTTCGCAAATGAGACAGAAGCTACCTCATTTACCGGTCTGGAGCCTCGTAAGGCGCTTGATGCCATTGCCGAATTATGTGATATTGCAGTGGTGAAGATTGGAAAAGATGGCTCGATGTTGCGTCAGGGAGAGGAGTATCACTATATTGAAGCCTGGCCTGCGAACACAATCGACGCTACAGGTGCCGGTGATATTTATGCTGCAGGATTTATCTACGCCCATTCTCTGGGTATGCCGTTGAAAATTTGCGGTGAAGTGGGTTCTATTATTTCAGCGAAAGTAGTGGAAGTCATCGGACCAAAGATTGATATTCCTCGCTGGAAAGCCGCCAAAATAGAAATAAGAGAGCATATCGCCCCCTATTTCCGCAATATTTAGAAAACCCCTTATAGATTATCACTTTTTAACTCTCTCTGAAAAAGTGAGATTTATTTTCTTGTTCCGAATTATTCTTATACTTTTGCGCCAACAAAATTGTTTGACAAAATTGTTAATAACTATAATTAGGTACAAATCATGACTGAGATAGAAAAAATCAGCAGTGAGCAATTGATATTGGAAGCTGCTGAACAGGAATTTTTGACAAAAGGATATGATGGTGCACGGACAATAAGCATTGCGCAAAAGGCGGGCGTTACGCATGCAATGCTGCATTACTACTATCGTACCAAGAGACAACTCTTTGAGTGTATCTTAGCGAAAACTATTAATACGGTTAAAGAAACCATGCTTGCTGCAATGGGCGATCCGGATATGCCACTTGTTGAGCGGCTAAAAGATGGCATCGCATCACATTTTGACCATATGGTGGCCAATCCCCTATTACCGCGATTTTTTCTGAATGAGATTATTTCCCGTCCCGAACTATATAGCTTGTTATATGAACGAGTGGCGAGTTTTATCAGGGAGTTTTTTGCCGACCTTCAAAGCGAGGCAGATGCGGCAGCAGAACGGGGTGAAATTGAAAAAATCGATATTCCAATGTTGATAATATCGATAATGTCGCTAAATATTTTCCCATTCGTGGCTTATCACTTTATCGAGCCGGTTATGGGCACTATAATTGCAGACAAAGAGATATTCCTTGAAGAGCGAAAAGCAGAAAACATAGAACTAATAATGAGGCGTATAATAAAACACTAATATGAGACGACTTGCTTTTTCTTTAATACTTGTTTTATTGACAATAAGTGTTAAAGCTCAATCACTTGATGAATGTCGCCGTCTTGCCCGGGAACACTACCCCGAGATCAGGCAATATAACCTTGTTGCTAAAACGGAACAGTTCAATCTATCCAATGCGGCGAAAGCCTGGATACCACAATTTGCCATATCGGGACAAGCTACATATCAGTCTGCTGCTCCCACCTTCCCCGAAGCCTTTGAAACACTGATGAAGATGCAGGGTGATGATATAGAAATGACTGAAATCAATAAAGATCAATATAAAGTTGCAATTGATATCAGTCAAACTATTTGGGATGGCGGTTACTCAAAAGCCAACAGAGCTATTGCCAGAGCAGAGGCGGCTGAGCAGCGTAGTCGTGTTGATGTATCGCTGTATGACCTACAAGCGAGGGTGGATGGCTTATACTTCGGAATTTTACTGCTAGATGAACGCCTGGAGCAGACCAAAGCGATGATTGATGTACTTAATAGTAATCTGACACGCATGCGCACATATCTTAAAAACGGCGTAGCATTGCAATCTGATGTAGATATGATAGAAGCCGAACTGCTTACCGCTCAGCAGCAGTTAGGTGTGGTGGAATCATCTCTTGCGAGCTATCGCCGTATGTTGGAGATTTTTATCGGCCAGCCGCTAACTTCCGATAAATTGGAAAGACCCGTTGAAAAAGTTATTCATAGTTATACTTCGTCACGTCCCGAATTTGCCTTGCTTGAGGCACAAGAAAATAGATTAGTCGCTCAAAAAATGGCCATCAACTCCTCTGTCAGGCCTCGATTAGGCCTCTTTGCGCAAGGCTATTATGGGTACCCCGGTATGGACATTTTTAAGAGTATGACTTCACCGGATTTAACTTTCAATGCTATTGTTGGTGTTCGTCTGTCATGGGATATAAGTGCATTCTACACCAGAAATAACAATCTCAAAAAAATAGACATTGCCCAACAACAAATAGCTGTTCAACGCGACGTGTTACAGTTTAATACTCAAATGCTTACGGCGCAGGAAGATGGAGAGATCACACGACTTCGCAAGGCAATTGAAAATGATGCCCGTATTGTAGAATTACGGCGTTCCGTACGTATTGCGGCAGAATCAAAACTTCAAAACGGTGTTATCGATGCTACTGATTTGCTGCGTAAAATTAACGACGAAACTACGGCAATACTCAATTGCAACATCCATGAGATAGAGCTGCTACAAGCAATTTACAGATTAAAACATACATTAAACGAATAAAAACACATGAAACGAATCATCTACATCGCCATTATCATACTTACCGTATCATCATGCGGCAATAATGGAAAGTATGATGCACAGGGCACTTTTGAAGCCACCGAAGTGGTAGTTTCATCTGAGGCTGCAGGACGCATCCTGAGTTTTGATATTGAAGAGGGAATGCCCGTCAAAGCGGGTATAGTGGTGGGCAAAATTGATAGTCTGCAACTGCTCCTTCAGCACAAGCAGTTGTCGGCACAACTTTCGGCACTATTGGATAGCCGTCCGGATACAAAGGCACAAGTTGCTTCGCTGCGTGAGCAGATAGACAAACAAAAAAGTGAACTGAGGCGTGTAAAAAATATGCTAAACGATGGTGCCGCTACCCAAAAACAATATGACGACATTGAGGCGCATATACGTATTCTCAAAAGTCAGCTTTCTGCAACGCTCTCTACTCTTGACAAAAGCACCGCTACCATCAATAATAATGCGGAGGCTCTTGAAGCACAGATGGAGGCTTTGGCAGACCGAATCTCAAAATGCAGTATAATCTCCCCTATTGACGGCATCGTTCTGGTAAAATACGCAGAAGCAGGCGAGCTTGCAACTATGGGCAGACCCTTGATGAAAATTGCCAACCTTGACAAAATTTATCTTCGTGCCTATTTTACATCCAATCAACTTGCAAATCTAAAACTTGGTGACGAGGTGACAGTTACAGCTGATTTTGGCGGCACGGCACTCTACGACTACGTGGGTCACATCACATGGATTTCTTCCGAAAGTGAATTTACACCCAAAACCATACAAACTGAAGATTCACGCGCAAACCTGGTCTATGCGGTAAAAATTGCGGTAGAAAATGATGGTCGTCTTAAAATCGGATTGTCAGGCAACGTAACATTGTAGTATGAATGTCATAGAGGTAAATAATCTCTCAAAGAGTTACGGCAAAGTCAAGGCTCTAGACTCGATCTCCTTTTCGGTAAAGCAGAGTGAATTGTTCGGTCTTATAGGCCCGGATGGTGCAGGTAAGACCACACTTTTCCGTTTACTCACTACATTGATCAATCCGGATGAAGGCAGTGCCACGGTAGATGGTCTGGACATTGGTAAAGATTACCTTAAAATACGCTCACGGGTAGGTTATATGCCCGGCAGATTTTCACTTTATCCGGACCTGACGGTAGAAGAAAATCTTGCTTTTTTTGCTGCAATATTTGGTGTAAAGGTAAAGGATTCATACGATCTTGTTGCTCCAATCTACAAACAAATTGAACCCTTCCGCAAACGCCAGGCGCACAATCTGTCAGGTGGAATGAAACAAAAACTCGCCCTCTCGTGTGCATTGATTCACAATCCGAGCGTGCTTTTTCTTGATGAACCTACAACGGGCATTGACGCCGTATCTCGCAGTGAACTTTGGGATATGTTAAAAAATCTGAAAGAGAAAGGAATTACCATTCTGGTCTCTACTCCCTATATGGACGAGGCTTTCCTTTGTGACCGTATTGCACTCTGCAATGAAGGACGGATTTTGGGAATAGACACTCCGCAAGGAATTATTGAACAATTTGATTTAAAACTATTTGAGGTTCGTGCCGATAATATGTTTGCCCTACTCGAAGCAGCCCGACAAGTCGAGGGAGTTGCAGAGTGCTACCCATTTGGACAAGCACATCACCTTGTAGCAGACGATAATTTTAATATGCATCGTTTTAAAGAACAATTGGGGACTTTGAGTAATCTCACTATCACTCCCACGGAGCCAACCATCGAAGATGTATTTATAAACCTGATGAAACAATGAGCGAAACAGTAATTTCAGTACGCAATCTTACCAAACGTTTTGGCAATTTTACTGCTGTAAATAACATCTCTTTTGATGTTTATCGAGGTGAAATTTTTGGTTTCCTCGGTGCAAATGGGGCGGGAAAAACCACTGCAATGCGAATGCTCTGCGGGTTGAGTTATCCCACTTCGGGAAGTGGCACAGTTGCAGGATTCAACGTCATGCGCGAAGGAGAGATGATTAAACGCCATATCGGCTATATGAGCCAAAGATTTTCTCTTTACAATACTCTTACGGTTGGCGAGAATATAAAACTTTTTGCCGGCATCTACGGTCTTTCAAAACAGGTTACTGCGAAACGTAGTGAGGAATTGCTTGCCAGACTCAAATTTTCATCGGAACGCGACACACTTGTCAAGGCGTTGCCGTTAGGATGGAAACAGAAGCTTGCGTTTGCCATTGCCGGAATCCATCGTCCTGAAATAATCTTTTTAGACGAACCTACCGGTGGTGTTGATCCGGTCACGCGGCGTCAATTCTGGGAAATGATTTATGAGGCAGCAGAAGGGGGAACAACGATATTTGTGACTACCCACTATATGGATGAGGCGGAGTATTGTTCGCGTGTCTCGATTATGGTCGATGGTGAAGTTCGGGCCCTTGATACTCCTACTCGTTTAAAACAACAATTTAATGCCGGGTCAATGGATGAAGTTTTTCGTATGTTGGCCCGCGATGCGCAAAGAGGAGAATAAAGTCATGAGAAACAACTTATTTGCGTTGGTAAAAAAAGAGTCACTGCATATTTTGCGTGATAAACGTACAATGCTTATTGTAATACTTATTCCTGTAGTATTGATAGTGTTGTTTGGTTTTGCCATATCTACCGAGGTAAATAATGTAAATGTGGCAGTAGTGGCCCCTGATCGCACGAACGGCGTTAATGATGCCGTCAATCGCATTGCGCACAACGACTATTTCACCTTCTGCGGTTATATCAATCAGGACGAGATAGATCAGCAATTGCGTTCAGGAAAAGTGAGTGCCGTCATAGTTTTTGCCCCTGATTTTGACCGCCGTATGGAGCAGATTTACGCAGGATTACCTTCAACACCAATTATACAATTGATAGTTGATGCATCCAATGTCAACTCAGCAGGTGCGGCAACTGCTTATATGCAGGAGATTCTGCTTGGTACGGAATCACAACAAGCGATGTTTGAAACCAGAATGCTTTTCAATCCACAAATGAAGAGTGCCTATAATTTTGTCCCCGGTATTATGGGCTTGATTTTTATTCTGGTTTGTGCAATGATGACTTCGGTATCGATTGTACGAGAAAAGGAAGTTGGAACAATGGAGGTACTTCTCGTTTCACCCATGCGTCCTACGAAGGTTTTCTTTGCGAAGATGATCCCTTACTTCGTTATCTCGTGTGTGGTATTGATAATAATACTGCTTCTTTCTTATTATCTGCTTCATGTACCGATGTCGGGTGGCGTTTGGGGCATCTTTTCAATGTCGCTGCTTTATGTGCTATTGTCGCTTTCTTTGGGACTTCTTGTTTCGATTGTTGTCAAAACTCAGGTGGCCGCACTTCTCCTATCGGGTATGGTAATGATGTTGCCTATGCTGCTGCTTTCGGGCATGCTCTTTCCTATTGAAAACTTCCCAAAATTTTTTGAAGTGCTATCAAATGTGGTCCCTGCCCGTTGGTATATAGAAGGCATACGCAAAATGATGATACAGGGTTCGCCGTTTGTAGCTGTATGGAAAGAATTTACAATATTGCTAGGTATGACAGTCCTATTTTTCGGCATGTCACTACTGAAATTTAACGATAAATTAGAGTAGGGCCATGAGACCATTTATAGTATTATTGAACAAAGAGTTCATAAAACTTCGCCGAGATTCATTTCTGCCCAAGCTAATAGTAATCTTACCCATAGCTCTAATGCTCATTGCTCCGCTTCTTGTTAGAATGGATGTACGGAATGTCAATGTTGCGGTTGTCGATCTTGACCATTCTACCACTTCTCATCGCATTGTTTCACATATCAAGGCTTCCGAATATCTCTCATTGGTTGGAGCAACTGCAGAATTCGACCTTGCCATGAAAGGTCTGGAGGAAGGTACAATTGATATTATAGTACAGATTCCCGACCACTTTGAGCGTGATATGGCGGTTTCCACTCCCGAGAAAATAAGTATAATAGCCAATGCTGTAAATGCCGTCAAGGGTTCTATGGGCACACAATATGTTGTACAAACCATCGCTCACGCACTTGTTGAATTTAGCAACGAGAAAAGTCCGAATCAATTGTCTGAAGTGGTGACGGTACAAAATCGCTACAATCCTACCCTCAATTATCCCCACTATATGATTCCCGCTCTTATGATTATCATCTTTATCCTCGTGTGTGGATTTCTGCCTGCATTGAGTATAGTTGAAGAAAAGGAAGTAGGTACGATTGAACAGATAAACGTTTCACCCGTAAATCGCTTTGATTTTACTCTATCTAAACTGATTCCATATTGGGTTATAGGCTTTTTCGCGCTTATTGTGGCAATGGTTATCGCACACTTTGTCTATGGTCTTATACCGACCGGATCCGTATGGGTTATATTCCTGGGTACGACACTATTTATTTTGACCATTTCCGGCTTCAGTCTTACAATGGCAAACTTCTCAAACACGATGCAACAAATCATGTTTGTAATGTTCTTCTTCATTATGATTTTTATTCTGATGAGTGGGCTGCTTACTCCTATCGATTCTATGCCCGATTGGGCGCAAACATTTACACTCCTTTTACCTCCGCGCTATTTCACCGATATTTTGCGCTCAGTCTATTTGAGGGGAACTACTATTGCCGAGCTATGGCAAGAGTTCGTAGCTCTCGGAAGTTTCGCTATCATTTTCAACATTCTCGCTGCCGTTACCTATAAGAAGCAAGCTTAACTTGCTTAGCAATATCTGAATAGAATTTCACGGAGTAAAATGTTGTCTGACTGATCTGCATTTGTGGGGCAAACATATCTTCTTCATTATGAGAAATAAAGCCGTGCCGGACGGTCGCTGAAACCGAACCATAGAGCCTATCGCTCCATTTTTCGTTCTATTGCTCTAGGAAATATAACCTTATTTATTTATCTTTGCGGAGATCTGTTTTTTATGAAAAAATTATTGAACATCATACCGCGCGTCTTTGTTGTACCGCTGTTCGTTGTCGCCGGCATAATTGTGGGGCTAGGGGCATATACGGTCTATGTTGCCCGGCTTCATACTTACGCGACAGATGAACCTTCGGCTTGCATCAATTGCCATATTATGGTCCCTTATTATCAATCATGGGAGCAAAGTTCCCATCGCGAATGGGCGCACTGTAATGATTGCCACGTTCCACAGGATAATTTCGTCAACAAATATGCATTCAAAGCAGCTGACGGATTATACCATTCGGCTGTCTTTACTTTAAGGAACGAACCTATGGCTATTCGTCCCCGTAATGCCAGCAATAGAGTTATTATGGAGAACTGCGTTCGTTGCCATACACAACTCACCACTGAATTTGTAAAAGCAGGGCAAATAAGCTACTCGGAAGCTTCTCAAGGAGAAGGTAAGGCGTGTTGGGATTGTCACAGAGACATACCGCATACTGTGGTAAGTAATATCGCATCCTCTCCTAATGCGATAGCACCGCTGCCGGAATCTCCCGTTCCTACATGGCTGAAAGAAATGATAAAAAAATAAAAACAATATAGACTATGTGTAAGAAATTAGCAGAATCGATCAGACGTAAACCCAGTATAGGATGGGTGTTATTTGTCATAGTTATGGTTTTGGTATTCTTGCTGGGGCTACTCGCAGCTTCGATTACTGAACGCAGAGCAGAGATAGCAACGCTGTACAACAACAAAAAGGTTGAGATCACAGGCATCAATCCCAAGAGCGAAGAGTGGGGATTAAACTACCCTCGTGAGTATAATACATGGAAAAAAACCAAAGAGATGGACTTCCAGAGCAAACATCTGGGTAGTAATACCTATGATATTCTCGAAACTCGTCCTGAAATGGTTATTCTTTGGGCAGGTTATGCTTTCTCACGTGACTATACCGCCCCCAGAGGACATATGTATACCATAGAGGATGTTACACAAACTTTGCGTACCGGTACGCCGGGTCCGGATGTCAAAGACATGCAGCCCGCCACCTGTTGGGCATGTAAAAGCCCTGACGTACCTCGTATGATGCAAGAAGTGGGAATTGAAAATTTCTACAAAGCAGGCTGGAGCCAGTATGGAGCCGAGGTTGTAAATCCTATTGGATGTGCAGACTGTCACGATCCCGCAACTATGAACCTCACAATTACACGTCCTGCCCTGATCGAAGTGTATGAGCGTCGTGGTGAAGATATTGCTGACGCAACACCCCAAGAAATGAGATCGCTGGTGTGTGCTCAATGCCACGTGGAATATTATTTCAAGGGCGATGAGAAATATCTGACATTCCCTTGGGATGGCGGCTTTACCATGGAGGATATGGAGGCATACTTTGATAATGCAGAGTATGCAGACTGGACTCACAGCGTAAGCAAGGCTCCGATGCTGAAGGCTCAGCACCCCGATTATGAGCTGTTCATACTTGGCCCCCATGCTAAGAGAGGTTTGTCGTGTGGAGATTGCCATATGCCTTATATAGCTGAGGGAGGAATTAAATATTCAGACCACCAGGTTATGAGCCCTCTCAAAAATATCTCCTCTACTTGCCAGACTTGTCATAGAGATAGCGAGGAAGAGTTGAGAAATTATGTTTATGAATATCAGGACAAAGCACTCGAGATTCGTGACAGAGTTGAAGTAGAGTTGGCAAAAGCCCATATCATGGCAAAGATAGCCTGGGATAATGGAGCAAAAGAGGCAAGAATGAAAACTGCCCTCCAACTAATCCGCCAGGCTCAATGGCGCTGGGATTTCGGTGTTGCATCACACGGAGGCTCATTCCACGCCCCTGTTGAAACACAGAGAATCCTTGCTCATGGTCTTGACCGTTCTATGCAGGCTCAAATTGAGCTTCAGAAGGTTTTATTTGAACTTGGTGTAACTAAGTTTGAGATGCCTGATATTTCTACAAAAGCCAAGGCTCAGAAGTTTATCGGACTGGATATGGAGAAACTTGAAAAAGAGAAAAAGGACTGGATCCAAAACACACCGCCTATTTGGATAGAGACAGCACGTGCAAACGGCAAGTTGGGAGCAAACTAAACAAACATCTATTATAATTATAACGCCTACATTATAATCAACAAATATATGTAGGCGTTTTTTATGACAATTATGCAGCAAGAGAATAAGCGTAAATTTTGGCAAATGCCATGGGGATATCCTGAAAGCATCACTATAACAGCAGGAATTGCTTATGTAGGATTTGTGCTACAAATGGCTATAAGCGACTTTAACTTTTATCTACTTACTTCACCGGTTAATCTGATTGTAGGAGCTTTGATTGTAAGCTTATGTCTATTGACCCTTACCATCAGAAAATCAAAATTCCTCAAGTGGTTTACAAGCATACCTTTCTCGGTCTGCCTTATAATAGCATTACTTATCCTGACACTCATAATGGGGCTTACACCTCAAACCGGCACAGCACCGGCTGACAGGAACTTCTTTACCATGCTGGGATTCCACAATATGACCGGATCCTGGCCATTTATTCTCATCTATTTTACAACACTTCTATCGCTTGGCTCATTAATAGTTCGCCGACTGGCTAAATTTAACATCAAGGATTATGGCTTTTATCTCAACCATCTTGGATTATGGTTAGTCTTATTTGCCGGTGGTCTGGGTCATGCAGATATGGAGCGATATATTATGCATGTCAGAGAAGGTGAAGTGGAATGGCGGGTTTACGATGATGAAGGAACAGTAAAAGAACTGCCAATAGCTATTCAGCTCAATGATTTCGATATGGAAGAGTATCCGCCGAAACTAACCATTATAGACAGGACAACGGGAGAGCCTCAACCATTGTCAGCTCCTGACTACTATCAAATCGACACAAAAGCCCCTACTGGTAAGCTTGACGGATGGGAGCTGGAAATGAATGAATATATCCATCAGGCAGTGCGCAACAGCGACAGCACCTATCGTGAAATGCCAATGCCCGGCTCTACACCTGCTGCACACATCACAATGACCAATCCCTCAACCGGTGAAACTCTTACAGGCTGGGTATGTGGAGGCAACCGGGCACAACTCTACAAAAGCTTGGAGTTGAGTGAGAAATATACTGTTGTAATGACAGTCGCCGAGCCTAAACGCTTTATGTCAGATATAGAGGTTTATACACCGGATGGGACAACCAAGAGTGCTATATTGGAAGTAAACCACCCTTTGCGTATTAAGGGCTGGACTATATATCAGTATGGATATGACAATGCTGCCGGACGACTCTCCTCCTATAGCAGTATGGAGTTGGTCTACGATCCATGGATTGTACCGGTATATATCGGATTTGTTATGATCGCTATTGGTGCCATCGCGATGATAGTTAGAGGGCGCTCACCAAATCGTAAAACTTTGTTAACCGATAATCAAAGGGAGGAATAAGAAGAATGAACTGGGATACCTTTATATGGTTTGCTTTACCTGCCATGATATTGTGGGCTTGCGCCGGAATTGTGGTATATCGTAAAAAGAGTAAAGTGTTAGCTGATATTTTGATGATTACAGGAATATCTATTTACACTCTCTTTATTATAGGCTTTTGGATCAACATAGAACGCCCGCCGCTGCGTACTATGGGAGAAACACGCCTGTGGTACTCCTTTTTCCTGGCGGTAATAGGTTATGTGACATATCGCAGATGGAAATATCCATGGTTGTTATCCTTCTCAGCATTAGTGGCCTCCGTCTTTATCTGCATCAACCTGTTCAAACCGGAAATCCACTCTAAAAACCTCATGCCCGCTTTGCAAAGCATTTGGTTTATACCTCACGTTACCTCCTATATACTCTCTTACGCCATGTTTGGTGCTGCAACTGTAGGAGCATTTGTTCAACTCAGAAAGATTAATCGTAAGGGCCTTTCCGACAAAAAGATATTTGACTTACTTGACAATTTGGTTTATGTAGGATTTGGTTTTCTGGTACTGGGTATGCTGATGGGGTGCGTATGGGCAAAGGAGGCCTGGGGACACTACTGGTCCTGGGATCCAAAAGAGACATGGGCTTTCGTGACTTCAATGGCATATCTGGCTTATATTCACCTCAGACTGCAGGGAAAGAAATACGAAAAAACAGCCCTGTGGCTCCTTCCTGTCGCTTTAATCCTCCTGTTAGTCACATGGATTGGAGTAAACTATCTCCCCTCCGCACAGGGAAGCATTCATGTATACTAGTGGGCGAGTTATGAGTTTGAAGTTCTGAGTGTCATGTCCTGAAATAGGTTTACACTTGAATCATGAAAAATTATGACAAAACAAGAACCCCGGAAGTCAGTCAACTTTCGGGGTTCTGTAACTTGGCAGCTGTACGCTGGAGAAGTCTTTATTCTTGCACCTTATTATTTAGTTTATAGGTGAAAAATCTTCTTTTCCTACAAAACATAGTGGACAAACCCACTCATCAGGAAGTTCGTTAAACGATGTTCCGGGCTCAATACCGCTATCCGGGTCTCCTTTTGCCGGATCATAAACATATCCGCAAACGTCACATTCGTACTTTGTCATATCCATCTAATTTAATTGATTTAACTATTTCAACCTTAGTTGAATCTTTTACAAAAATATATATTTTCCGGTAATTTGAAAATATTCCTTCCACTTATTCTGGTCGTCAATGAGCTTATTCTCCCCTATTCCAGAGATCCCTTGGATATACTCCCTTTTCAATGAGATTATTGAGCTTTTCTACCACGAAAGGTCTGTCCTCTTTATAGGTCACACCAAACCATTTGGCATCGCATTCAAGCACCTTAAGAGATGCGTCACCTCTATGGATAAGGACATCTACCACATAAGGAATAAAGTACTCCGCCTTGAGATTGGATTTTGTACTCTCGGCATCGAGAAATAGCTTAAACATCTCTTCAGAGTAGTCGAAATATTCGGGGGTGAAACCCCAGAAATTCATCGAAACAAAAGTATCGTCTGCCAGAGGATAGTCCTTACCATCCTCAGTGTAACAGATACCGCACTCCTTGCGCTGAATGGAGGTGCGCTCGATGACACTTCTGAGGTATAAGTCAGCGTCAGTGACGCAAATACCGCGTGATACCGTACCAAATTCTGAAAGAGTATTTTTGAGGTAATAACCCACCATAGCATAGTTGCCCCTGGTGCCTGCTATCTTGCGGAGGTAGTCCGCCATTATCTGAAAACTCTCCCTGCCGTAAAAATCATCGGCATTAATCACTGCAAAAGGCTCTTTGATGACCTCTTTCCCCATCATCACCGCGTGATTTGTACCCCAGGGCTTGATTCTGCCTTCGGGAACTGAATAGCCTTCAGGCAAATATTCCAGTTCCTGAAAAACAAACTTTACCTCAATCTTTCCGCCAAATCTTTCGGGGGCAAAAATCTCTTTGAATTCCTCGGCAAAAGAGTGTCTTATTACAAATACAACCTTACCGAAGCCGGCCCTGATCGCATCAAAAACCGAATAATCTATAATCGTCTCACCGCAGGGACCGAGTCCATCCATTTGTTTAAGGGATCCATATCGCGAACCCATACCTGCCGCCAGTACCAAAAGTGTTGGTTTCATACTCTAAATATCTCTATTATTTAAACTCAAATATTGCTGCACTCTGTCCGGGTACCATTACGTAACTATTCGAAAGAAAAGTCTCACCTGTAATGACATTTCGAACTGAAGCTGCAAATTTAGAAGATATTTCCTGATATTTGCCCCAATCAACCTTAAAATCGCTCTTTCCATTGTTGATCACAACCATCACGACCTCTTTCCTCACATATCTGAAATAGACATAGACATTGTCTCTTTCCGGACGATAATGGAGCAAAGAGCCCTGTGTAACAGCCTTTGAGCCCTTTCTCCAATTCAAGAGACGTGAGGTATAATCAAACAGATCCTTCTGAGCAGGGGTCCGCCCACTCCTCTCAAAGAGATTTATTCGGTCACCCTTCCATCCGCCCGGAAAATCGATTCTTTCCTGCGAATGGCCGGTGGTCCCATCCTTGCTCATAAATCCAAGTTCATCCCCATAGTAAAGCTGTGGTACGCCTCGCATCGTAGCCAAAAGTGCCATAACCATCTTTTGCTTTGCAAAATCCCCTTTGAGGTCGTGTGCAAGCCTATTTGTGTCGTGATTGTTGGCAAATATGAGAATATTCGAAGGGTCGTTGTAGATAAAGTCCAGGGAAAGAGAATTGTAAACCTTGATGATACCTTCGCCCCAGAATGGAGTGTCTGAATCATCTGCAAATCCCGCAATGATGGCATCTCTCAAAGGGAAATCCATTATCGAGGGAAGATTGGAATTGTACCCGTCATGTTGCTTGGTTCCCTCCCAATATGAGCAAGAAAGCGGATCTCCATACCAGCATTCGCCCACAATATTCATTTTGGGGTACTCCCTTAGGATATTTTTCACCCACTTGGCCATGGCAGCCTGATCGGAATAGGGGAAGGTATCCACGCGAATACCGCCTAGGCCGGCAAATTCCACCCACCATACGGCCATCTGGGTAAAATACTGATGCACGAAGGGATTGGCCAGATTGATATCAGGCATAGTGGTATCAAACCAACCCTTGATGCAGGCATCTTTGTCATATTTTGACACATATGGGTCATAATGAATCGAAAGCGCAAAAGATGAGGGAGTAAAAGTGGTATACATATGTACCCAGTCATCGAAGGGGAGATCCTCCATCCACCAATGTGCAAGTCCGCAATGGTTAGGAACCATATCCATTATCACCTTTATATCCTTTTTCGCGGCCGCCTCAACAAATTCTCTGTAGAGGTCATTAGTGCCATATCTGGGATCTATACGGTAATAATCTGCACAGGCATAGCCATGGTAAGAGTACTCCTTTTCGTTATCAAAGAGCATCGGTGTAGACCAGATAGCTGTCACTCCGAGTTCGGTGATGTAATCCAGATGATTGATGATGCCCTGGATATCACCCCCGTGGCGTCCCTCAGGTAGCGAACGGTCACATTTCTCAATCGCCTCCTCCACCGAATCATTTGAATAGTCACCATTGGCGAAACGATCCGGCATCAGCAAATAGATTACATCCTGCGGACCGAAAGAAGTGCGCTGCGCGGAACCTTTTTCACGACTGTAAAGGGTGTACTCAAATCTTATGGAATCCTGATCAGGCGTAACAAGGATAAAATTGTAACCTACAGCAGGAGCCTTCCCCCCTATTTTTATATCTGCGAAGATATAGTTGGGGCTGTCGCCGTTATAAATTTTACCTACGGAGACTCCTCTTTTGGCATCTTCAGGAGCAAGAATCAGGGTAGAGCCGCGGATATTGTCACCCTTTATAAGCAACTGAAGGTCAGTTTTCATTCCCACCCACCAGCAAGGAGGCTCCACGCGTTCGATTTCCTGTGCAAATCCCGCTGCACTGACCAACAATAGGAATACGAGTGCGATTATTCTACGCATATGCTATTTCTCGGTAGTTTCAGTTTCTACTTCAGTTTCAGTCTCTTCTTCTACCTCAACTTCGGTTTCTACCTCTATAGCCTCATCACACTCATCACAGTCGCCGAAACATTCACCTATACTGAAAATAATATGATACCCATGAGGTGGCAATGTGAACTCAGAATCCCTTGTCACGACATGATTGTCGACATTAAATGTAACTGTCTGATCCGAAAAGTTGAACATTGCAAGACAAAGGTCGCCTTCAGCTTCTCTCTCGAAAACAAATATCTCTTCAGGTCTGTCGGAGGGAAGAATTACCATTACACCTCCCCATGGCTGCGCCCAGAGGCATGCATGTCTGTCACGCATAGCAATCAACTCCCTGTAAAATTCAGCCATATTATTCCGGTCAGCCTCCCAGTCTATAAGATCTTTCTCGAAAAACTCAAGACGTTTGTCCAGACCTGCCTCCTGGCCGCTGTAGATCAACGGCATTCCGGGAACCACAAACGATAGAACTGCAAACTGTCTGACAGCAGGACCGTACATCTCCGTGCAGGTACCATACCAGGAATTCTGGTCATGGTTGGTAGTAAAGTTCATTGGAATTGTATTGGAAGGCATGCCACTCCTATCCTGATAACTTACATAAAAATTGGCAATGGAATCAGCATCAATCTTTCCTTCCGCCAGAGCATACCAATTATGCATCTGATCCCAGGTATAATAGGCATTAAATGCATCATACTGCAATTCGGCACTTTCAGCCTCAGCAAGCATAAAAATGTCGGGGTTGATCTCTTTGAGGCGTGCAACCGCATCATTCCAGAAATCAGTGGGAACCTCGGCTGCCACATCACAGCGGAAGCCATCAACTCCGAGCTCGATCCAATATTTCATTGCGGCAATCATCTCCTCCCTCAAATCCTGGTTTTCGTAATTCAAACGGGCAATGTCTGTCCAGTCGTACTGGATGGCAAGATTGCCAAGAGAGTCCTTGTAGTACCATTCGTTGTGCTCTACAGTCCATTTTGCGTCTCTTGAAGTATGGTTGGCAACCCAATCGAGAATAACTTTGAATCCCCTTTGGTGAGCAGCTTCAAGAAGATGTCTGAAATCCTCTATAGTACCAAATTCCGGATTGACGTCATAATAATCCTTTATTGAATAATAACTGCCGAGAGTACCTTTACGGCCCTCTTCCCCTATGGGATGGATAGGCATAAGCCAGAGTATATCGACTCCGGTCTCCTGAAGACGATCAAGATGTTGCTCGAACGCAGCGAATGTACCTTCGGGAGTGTACTGGCGGATATTGACTTCATATATTACTGCATCCTTTACCCATTCCGGATGCTCAATATTGGAAAAATTGCCTTTCGGCTGGGTAGGTTTGCAACCAAAAAGCACAAAGGTTGCAACGATCATAAATAAGAGATTACGTTTCATAGATAGTCTTTTTTATTTATTTGTTTCAATTATCAGGTAAGAATAGGGTTCGAGCGTCACATTGACAGCAGATGAGCCGTTGTACGCAAGCCCGAAGGGGAGTGTAACGGATATTTCACGTGACTCTGCAGATTTATTGAGAAATGTAATTACCGCCTCGCCCATATATGAACGCATATAGGCGAAAATGTCATTTTCAGCTTGCAGCTGAAAATAATCCCCATACATCAAAGGCATCGAAGAACGACGCAGGTGCGTAAGTTCTTTCACTTCATCCGCCACTTGTTGCTCGTGACTACTGTAACCCTCAAATTCCATCCAGCGACGATTGTCAGGGTCATTGGCACCCGGCTGGCCGTACTCATCTCCGTAATAGATGCAGGGCACTCCGGGAAGCGTAAAGTTGAGCGCATGAAGCATGGCCAGCTTACGGTAAGCCATAGTATCGCTCACGACAATATCGCGTTTCCATCCGGCGAGTTTCTGATCCTCATCATGCTTTACATCACCCGATGCGAGTGAGATATATCTCGGACGATCATGATTGCCGGAGATGTATCCCATCAGATTGTGATAACCATAAACAGCGAGGTTGGCCTCTATACAACCGGCCAGACCCTCGAAAGATCCCTCCGGGCGCGTTGTAGCCCAGATATAAGTGTCATAAACATTGAAATCGAATTGGCCGTCGAGCATACCGGGCTTGACATATAAGGAAATCAGCGATAGCGAGCCATAGGTCTCCCCTATCTGGTAGAGATTCTTTCCTGGCAGCGAATCGAGGAGTTTCCTCGTCAAAAGACGCCAGTAGCCCTCCGGAATATGTTTGGTAGCATCATGCCTGTAACCGTCAAAATCATAATTCTGCATCCAGAAAAGTGCCGTATCCGAAAGTTGACTGCAAATCTCCTCCCTCTCAAGGTCCAGAGAAGGGATATGGTCGTCAAACCAGGTAGTGAGACGGAACTCATCCCACAATTCGCGATTCTTGCGACCGTCAGGAGTGTATGAAGGAGTAGTCCAGTCGGGATGCGCCTTGAGAGTGGGGCTCTCGATATGCATATGGTTGGAAACATAGTCGAGGATCACATTCATATCTACTGAGTGAGCCTCTGCCAGCAGCTCGTTGAGCTCCTCATCGGTACCGAAACGAGTGTCTATGCGAGTGGCGAAGATTGGCCAATAGCCGTGATACCCGCTAAACTTCGTGCCGGGATCAGGTACATATCCCCAGGCATCATAAGGGTTTTGAGTAATCGGTGAGAGCCAGATTGTGTTCACGCCCAGTTCGCTGAAGTAACCATCCTTTATTTTAGCGGTAACTCCTGCGAGGTCACCTCCCCAATAATCCACTTTTGGATGCACCAACGAAGGATCCCCGATGCTCCAGTCATTATCACTATTGCCATTGACAAAGCGGTCTATGAGTAGAGAATAGAGTATTTGCGTGTGCTTATCCGTACGCTTTAGTTGCGCCGGATCTCTAATGACTTTTCCATACTCAAGGGGCACCAGGATATCATTGCCGACTCCGAAAGCATTGGCCGTAAAAGCCTGGATATGGGAGCGCTCCATCTTGCGAGCAGCTCTGGGTGCTCTTACTCTTACCAGCGAATCGCTGAGCAGATCAAAATGACGACCGCGTTCCAGGATGCGTCCCTCCCAAAGAACTACCAGCTGCTGCATTCCTCCCTCTATTTTAATGAAGAAATCTTTGCCGGAGCTACTTGCAGGCAGGGTCGACATCTTCGGAGCCTGACTCTTATCCACTCCTTCAAGTTTCGCCGGAATGGCATTTTTGACAAGCAAAGGACAGAATTTATCCACTCCATCTACCGTATCATAACATTCGTACATCACCAAAAAAGGTGCTTCTGCTGAAGTTATAATGGTTAGGGTGTCCATATCATTCATTTTCGGAAAATAATCCCTCAAAATCACAACGGTTGTATCCTGTTCCACTATGCATGGGGTCAGATTGCCCAGATGATCGGCATAGTCAAATGAAAACTCATTTTGTGAACAACCGCACAAGAGGCAAATGGAAGGTATTAAAGCCAGCACTATGTTGCGGAGAGTGTAAGATTTAGGTTTCATATAGTATAATTTAAAGTTCGAAAATTACTGATGAGTACCCCTCCATCTTCAACTGGAAGTGTTCTTTTTCTTTCTTGCTCTGTACCCGCCCATTGGCAAAGAGGGGTTTATCGAGCGAGTCACTGAGAGAGATTATTATCTCGCTTTGACCAAGGTTGTGAAGTACGAGGAGTTTTTGGTTCCCTTCGATCATATACCAGGCTGCCACCTGCGAGTAAATGCCGCCGGTCTTAGGGTTGATTACAGGATGGCGCTCCATTTTTCCGGTAGCAAGTGCGGGACAGGAGTTGCGAAGCCTGCCCAATTGGCGATACATTGTCAGAATAGAGGATGCATCCGCCTCCTGCGATACAACGCTACCCACCGCTGCCTCTACTGCAGGGTCAATTTTAGTGGTATAGGAGGTGACATAGTGATCGCCCCAATACATCGGAGTACGCACATATTCGTCACCACCGCTTTTCGTTCCGGTGTAACCGAGTTCCTCACCATAATAGATATAGGGAGAACCCTGTGAAGACAGCAATATCGCTCCGGCCAGTTTGGCTTTGGAGAGTGAACCTCCCAGCTCGCTACGAGCCCTGTTCTCGTCATGATTGGAGAGTTTGGTTGCTGCTATATAGTCACTGCGGTAGCTCCTGAAAGTTTCGTGTGTGCTGATTGTGGCATCAGCAAAGTTAAGTCCCAGACCCTGATTGATATCAGCGTTCATGCGCCACCAGAATGAAAAGTCAAAGAGAGCAGGAAGTCCTATGTAGTAGGGTGCAACTTTATCCCACTCGGAGAAAACCTCTCCCACCATATAGATATTCCTGCCGTTATGCTCCCTAAAACGGGCATTGACAGCTTCGTAGAATTTCATCAAAAATAGAGGATTTTCGTCGGAGTTCTCATTATGGTAAATATGCTTGACTGCATCGAGGCGGAAACCGTCAATGCCGGCATCAATCCAGACCTGAGCATCTTCCACTATTGCCTTGAAAGCGGGAGAATTTTCCGCGGTCAATACCGAACCGTAATTTAAATCGGCAAACCAATCTGTCCAAAAGTGAGAATGGAAGTAATACATATTGGCTCCGGGAATAGCCAAATCCTGTATATTATCGTTACTATTGTAGTCGGTATAGAGGGTAAATGGCACATCAAAGGTCAGTTGTGCAGATGAACCCTGTTGTGCGCCATATTTAGTGCCCAGGGGCCAGGAAGTGGAGTTTGAAGTCCTCACAAGAAAACCCCAGCTGGAGCTGAAATCCACCGTCAATTCGTAAATATCATTGCCTTTGGAATAAAATTTCTTACAAACACCATCACCGTAATAGAGATATTTGGCCCCTTCTGTAGATTGGTCAGGGTTGTCGGCATCCGGTGTACCACCACAGGATACTGTCACAGTCGGAGCCTTACCGCTGCTCCAGTTGAGGGTAAATTTGTATATGCCGGAGGGCATCGTGCCTGTAGGGAACCATTGTCCGCCGTCATATCCGCCGGCACCTTCAGTGCCTATCATAGGGATTTTGCCTGCAGCGATATCTTTCTGCGGATCATCAGAGAAAATATAGTAATCCCTGTATGGATTATCCATCGATGACGTGGCGGCTTTAAACCAGGGGTGGTTAACTCCGGAATGGTTGATCACATAATCAAGATATATGCGAATGTTGCGTTTGTGGGCCTCGCTGACCAGTTGTCTGAAGTCAGCCATAGTACCGAAACGGGGATTTGTTATACTGTAATCTTCTACATCATATCCGTGATATGAAGCGCTGGGATGTATAGGCGAAAGCCAGATTGCGGATGCTCCGAGTGACTGTATATAATCCAGTTTGTCCGTGATGCCACGAAAATCGCCCCATCCGTCACCGTCGGAATCTGCAAAGCTGTAAACCAACAGCTGATAGGTGATATCTCCCCTCTTTGTTCCATCCCATTGAGGCGGAAATGTCATCACATCCTTGAACTCCTTTGTATCAGGATTGACTGGAGGATTGCAGGAGGATCCGGTGGCAAAAAGAGTTACAGCCAGCGTTAGAAACAGTATAATTTTTCTTCTCATCTTAGCTTCTTGTTGAATCTGTTTGGGTACTATATCGCTAATTCTACTGAATTGAAGGTCATATCTTTACAAATTATAAAGATAATAATTCTATGCGAACAATCAAAAAATGCGCCGCTGTAAGCGACGCATTTCTTGTTCATATTTTCATATGTTATCGTAACAAACGATACTTTGCAGTATTGGCAATGTCGAGGGTAACTTTATAGTTACCAGCTTCTACGACCTTGATGTTGTCGCCGTTGAATACAAGTCCTGCATCACCTGCACCGAGATTATAATCCCAGTTATTGTTGAATTTGAACTTAAATTCGGAACCGGCCTTGAACTCTACAGAAGCACTGTAGGTCCTGCTTTCCGCATCAAAAGTCATCTCAATACCATCATCCCAATTATCACCTGAAGCGAACGAGCCCACAAGGGCAACCCTGGTTACCGGAGTTGCGACAGCCTTTTTGCCGGGCAGATCTACTGTCCAGAAATAGGTGCCGTCAGCCACTTCCATATTGTCGCCGCTCCAGAGGTTAAACTCGTATGTGGTACCGGCTACAAGTTGTCCTGAAATCCAGCCTGCGCCGGCTTCGTGGAACTTGAACTGGTTGGAACCACCATACATCGCTATTGCTCCCTTGTAGATCCCCTCAGCACCACCCTGATTGAGTGCCACATCATCAGTAGGACTCCAGGAGTGTCCGGAGTAGCTGCCGGGCACGGTGATGTAGGAAGCATAAGCGGGAGCAGGAGCATCGCCTGTTCTGGTAATAATAGCTTTGAAAGGTTTTCCGGAAAGTATCAGCTCAATGTCGTATGTGCCGCCTTCCGGATCCTTGAGATTTGCTCCGCCATAAACCAGGTTGGTAGCCTCACCACCGAGGTTATATGCGTCAGGGAGATCCCAGCCGGCATTCATACGGAACTTATACTCCGTATTTGCGGGGAACACGATACCGGAAATCTTCCAGCTGTCAGAGGCAGCGTCATAAGTCATTGCGGCATCCTCAGGGCTACCCCAACCGCAGAATGAACCTACAACTGCAACCCTTGTAATCAGGAGTGCTGTAGCCTTGAGCTCTGTCAGATCCACTGAGAGATAATAGTAGCCCTTCTCAAGATTGAAATTGCTACCCTTCTCCACGAGTGCATCGAAAGTACCGCCGAAGTCATTATCCCAATTGCGCTCATGAGTAAACTTAAATTCACCGTCAAGATGTGCAAAGCCTTCATAGTGGCCTTCACCGTCACCTGTGAGCATCGGAGCAGTACCTGGATTCCATCCCTGGTGGTTACCGGGGATATAGAGATTATCCGGATATGCGGTATTGATAAATGACACCGTATAAGGGGTCTTAGAAACGTTGAGGACAATCTTGTAGTTGCCTTCAGGACCCTCATAGCTGAGGTTGTTGCCTATGGTTGTCGAAACATTACTCAAACTGTGACCACCCAAAGAGTGGGTCCAGTCATCATTGAAACGGAACTTAAATTCGCCCTGAACCAAATCCACAGGAGCGCTGAAAGTCTGTTTCTCGGCATCGTATACAAGATCAATGTCAGCATCCCATCCACCTACTGCAGTACCGATTACTCCGAGGCTGCCAAGCTCTACCATATAGATGGTGTTGAGCTTCTTGTTGAGAGCAATATTATAAATACCTGAGGGCACCTTAATGTTATCAGGAACACCAACGGCACCGGTTGCTGAGGAATATTCACCTGCGAAGGTAGAAACCTCGACAGTACCACCGAAATCATCACCCCACTCAGGCTTGATGCAGAATTTGAATTCAACATCCGATCCATCTTCAGTCCTGAGGTCAATAACTGCCTCATAGAATCCCTTGGCAATGGTAGACTCGTACATCATCGGAGCGGCCGCCGGATTCCATCCCTGGTGGCTACCGGGGAGATAGAGGATATCAGGATATGATGCTATATAGGTTTTAACAGGAATTATGATCACCGCTGAAGGCACACCGGAAGCATAAGTTTCTGAGAATGCCTTTACGAAGAATTTTACATCTGAAGTTGCATCCTCAGGTGCACCTGTCGAAACAATCGCATCATTGAAAGCATCCACTGTAGTGGAATATGAAGTAGTCTGAAGGCCTGAGGCCAACTCAACAGGATCTCCATCTTCAAACTGTGCGAATACGCTGTAGGTAATCTCTTCGTTGTATCCGAGGCGTGCCGGATCCCAGGCAAAGAGCATAATCTCACCTGTAGGGTCTGCAGGATCTAGTGTCACCGATTTGATTACTTCGCCAAATACGGGAGCTACTGCATCGCCGAAGGCATAAATATCGATGGTGATCGATTCTGATTTGTAGGTCTTAGTACCATCCGTCACCTGCACAAAGAACGACATCGTAAAGGTGTTATTCTCCGGAAGTGAAGGGAAGGTATTATAAAGAAGTGTCTTAAAATTGCTTTTAGAAGCAATGTAGTATAGATCTTTTGTGGAGGCAAGTTTTGCTGCCGTACCCTCGTACTCTGCGTGGAAGTCATAGTTCAACCCCTCAGGGAGGAATCTGTATGCCGACCAGGAGAAGTTGATATCCTCATCCATTGTATTGGAGGTCATAAGGATATCCGAATGGGAATAGAGCTCCGGAGCCACAGGGGCAGTGGAGAAGGCATCCTCCGGGAATACCTCACAGGAGGTAATGCCCAACATCAAAGCAGCAACTGCAATAAAGCTTAATATCTTTTTCATTCTATTATCGTTTTAAAGGTTACTGTTTTTCCATTACCAATACATAAGGAGTCCTGTTGCCGTGCAACTTCATAATATAAGTGCCGGCAGAAGGTACTGAGATATCACCACCACCCTGAACTAGCTTGATGCCGCCGGGGACTTCCGAACTGGCTTCGCCATCGGTTCCAAACTTGAATGTCCAGTTATCAGGGTTGTGTGCAGTATTGAGACGTATGAGGAAGGCAAGGCCGCCACTCTCTGTGAATGTCACTGCAGGTGAAATCCACACGTTCTCAGTTGCGTCATATGTAAGAGGGTCATCACCGGTAGTGGCGTAAGACCATCCGTTGTATGCACCAACCATTCCAACACCATCAACAACTGCCTTGTCTATAGTCATTGCACTGCGATTGACTGTGAGTTCGTAAATAGAGCCCTCTCTCAGATCCACAGAAAGGTTGGAGTCGGACTGCTCGGGACAGGTCCAGGAAGGAGTGAGGTAGTTGTAACCCCAGTTCTCATCAGACCAGTTGCGTGCAACAGTCACCTTGAAATATGAATAATCTTCGCTGCCGTCCTGCAGGTCGACAAGAGTCTTATAGATATTAGTGCCACCATCTGTCTCCCAGAATTGAGGGGCCTGGGTAATGTTCCATGACTGGTAATTGCCAGGCAGGAAGAGATACCTAAGTTCAGCAGCATAAGTTGTGATATTGAAGCTTATATTGTTGGATTTGACAGGCGCCACATTTGTGCCGTAAATAGAGGCTGTCAGGCTGGCGCTTATCTGGGCGGTCTCATTGGGTTTAACCTTAAGGTCATTGCAAACGAGTCCGTTCAAATCCTGCTTGCTGATGGTAAAGGAGTTTGAAAAGGAGGTTCCCGCCAGAACACTGTTTTCTCCAAGTGTCAGATGGAGAGCATACTGAATCTGAGTCGGTACTCCAAACGAAGCTGATGTCCAGTTGAAAACCACTGCCTCAACCTTGCTGTTGTCCTTGTTGACAATAATGTCCTTCTGGGCGAGCAGAGTCGGAGCAACGCTTTGCGTAGGATCGACTTTGACATGTTCAATCTCCATTTCACAAGCAAAGAAGAGGAACATAGCCATCATCAGCATTACTATATATTTAAACTGTTTCATAATCTTATTGATTTTTCAATGTTTCATGCCATTAGTAACCGGGATTCTGCACCAGCTTGGGGTTGGCGTTGAGGTCACTGATAATGATAGGATAGATGGTGCGGAATTCGGGAAGAGCAATCTTACCGTTAGGTACACCACCTTTCAATGTCCAGGGGAACTGCATTGAAGTGAATAGGCCATAGCGTATAAGGTCAACACGGCGGTGACCCTCCCACATTAGCTCTCTGGCACGCTCGTCGAGGAGCCAGTTGAGATCCATGATGGCAGGGGTTGTAGCATCTACACCCGCACGTTGACGGAGCTGACGAATATAGCCTTTAGCACTCTCGTCGCTGACAGTTCCGCCATTCAGGCGGGCATCAGCTTCCGCATAAATGAGATACATCTCAGGAAGACGGAAGACGGGGAAGTCGATTGACGAGAATTTGTAGTTAGTCTCGGAGCTTGATACTGCATGACCGTCTGAATAGAGTCCGGAGAACTTCCAGCATCTCCAGCCGGAATCAGTGGTTGTGTTGTCAAACTCCTTGGTCGCACCGCCGTTGTAGAAGAACGCCCTCTTATCGCTGGCAGCTCTGTCGTAACCAAAGCCTTCTCCACCCCATTTTACATTTACAAGTTGGAAACGAGCAACATAGTCATCTGCTACGTGATAGCCGTTCCAATTCTCAGGATTGATAAGCATACCCTCACCAACTACAGCTGCACCAATAGCAGCATTTGCTGCATCGCTGAGTGTTGCCGAAACAAGGTGTGTGGTACCGCCCCAGCTCTGTGTCTGGTCCTTATCATATGAAATAGCAAAAATAAACTCCTCCGCGGCACCGTTGGTAGTGTTGTCCTGCATAAAGAGTTCGTGATAGTTATCGTGAAGTTTGTAGCCCATACCGATAACCTTGGCTGCTGCATCTTTTGCATCTTGCCAGCGTGCCGTACCGGTATATACCTCTGCGTTGAGATACATCCTTGCAAGAAGAGCCCAAACGGAACCCTTGGTTGCGCGGGGATAAGGTACTGCACCCTTATTGGGCATGTCGGAAAGTTCTGAGAGCTCTTTAAGCTCACCTTCAATCCACTTGAAAAGTTCCACTCTGCCGATTTGCTCAGGCAGGTCGCCGCCAATATTCTCAGGCATTGCGAAAGGGGGATTTCCGAAGAGGTCCATCAGTAAGTAGTAGTAGAGTGCACGATTGAATCTTGCCTCTGCACGATACTGGTCAATAGTTTTCTGGAACGCCTCATGTCCGCGGCTTGCAAGCATCTCGGGAGTTGTTCTCACGAGAAACTCGTTTGCCAGAGTGATGCCTTTCATGCAGCGTGTGTAAACTGCGATGATGGCTTCATTGTCGGCTGATGTCCATTTATGATACTGGATAGGATTGATATAGTTGTCACCCCAGATAATCTTGAGTGCGTCGGTGCTGAGCTCATTAAGTATCATATACATACGACAAAGCTCGCTCTGACCGGCGTCTGACACGTTAATGTCCGACGATCCGGCATCATTCTGGCTTGCCAGTGCCCAGTATCCATAGATATATCCCAAAGATTTGAGATAGCTCACCTCGTCCTTATATGCGGTCTCCGAGGTTGCGTCAGTTTCATTAAGAGGCTGTGTATTCAGATCACCTATGCAGGAAGTAGCAAGGATCAGAGAAGCCAACAGTACTAAGAAACTTTTGTAAAATATCTTGTTCATACGTCGGGTCATTTTTAGAAGTTAATATTTAAACGCAAAGTAAAGAGACGGGGACGGGGAATGATGTTGGAATCCACACCGTCAGATGCCTGCAATTCGGGATCGAGACCTCTGTACTTTGAAATAACAAATACATTCTGCACAGAAGCGGAGAGACGGATGCTCTCTACCCATTTTACTTTGTCGAATGTGTAGCCTAGGTTGATATCGTCCATCCTGAAGAATGAACCATTCTCGATAAACATATCACTATATTTCTGGTTGTTTTCCATAGCTGCTGTCCAGCCATTCACCAGATAGATGTTGCTCAAATTGTCAAGGTAGCCCTTATTCCAGTTGTCACTGTACGAGCTTGCATAGGACATAGCAACCCTGTTGATAATGTAGTTACCAAAAGAGCCGTGGCCATTGAAACCAAAGTCCCATTTTTTGTATCTGAATTTGAGGTTGAGACCGAAATATGCATCGGGAGCAGGCTTGAAACCGGTCACATATCTATCAGCGTCAGTTATTACACCATCGCCGTCACGATCCACCAATCCATTCTGGATCGGATTGTCCTGCGAGTCATAAAGCTGCTGGAAGAGATAGAACGTGAAAGGTGCAAATCCGGTGCGGTGGAGTGAAGTGTATCCTCCCGTACCGCCCATACCCGAACCGGTTGTAACTCCAAGATAACCCTCTGTCTCAACACTTGTGAGCTTGGTAATTTTCGTACTCTGAAGAGTAATGTTTCCGCCAATCGAGAGCGACATATCGCTTGTCTCTATGGGAATAACATTGAGAGAGAGCTCAACGCCCTTATTCTCCATGTTACCGATGTTGGAGATTATACTGTTGCCGAAGTTTGAACCCAGGGGAGTCGAAATTTCGTTGAGCAGATCGTAAGTATAGCGATAGTATCCCTCGAGGCTACCGGTGATCCTGTCATTCATAAATCCGAAATCGATACCAAGATTGTAGGTCTCAGTAGTCTCCCATTTGAGGTTAGGGTTGTACTTCTGAGGAGCGAGGGTAGTGTAATATCCATCGCCAAGATAATATTTCATCGCAATGGAGCTGGACTCCTCGTATCTTGCCATATAAGGATAATAGTCGGATCCTATGTCCTGCTGTCCTGTGCGTCCCCAACCAAGACGAAGCTTAAGAGCCGAAACTGCACCGGTATCCTTCAGGAAGCTCTCTTCTGCCACGTTCCAAGCAAAAGCTACGGAGGGGAAGAAACCCCAGCGGTTGGCTTTGCTAAAACGCGAAGAGGCGTCCTCACGGATTGTAGCTGTAAAGAGATACCTGCCAAGGATTGAGTAATTGAGTCTTCCGAAGAATGATATCAAATAATACTCTTTTGCATTTGTAGGGTTGGCCTGATATAGAGGCCTTGACTCATTATTGAGATATGTACTCTGATCATACTTTACGTAGTTGTGCTGCCAGGAATAACCTGCCATCACATCTATATTGCTCTTGCTGAATTCCTTCTTGTAGTTGAAATAAGCCTCGAGCAGTGTATTTGAGTTATAGTTGGCATAATCAGTATAAAGGTCAAGGCTGGAGCGCATTGCCGAAATAGAACCGGGGTGGTTATATTTTTCGCCGTTTGACTTTGCAACGTCATAACCGAGGTTTAAGTTGAATCTCAGGTCTTCGAATCCATGGAACATGTAGTCAATCTGAAGGTTACCTATTGAGCGGAGACCTTTATTGACATCCGTGTAGTCGTAGAGACTGGAAAGGGGGTTTGTGCCGGCCATTGTGTTGGCGCTGCCATCTGCGTTAAGCCAGTTCCAGTAACCGTTTGCGACCTTGGAATAGTCGATACTGCCGTCAGGATTTGTGAAATGTGTCGGTTTTGTGGGGTCAAATGAAAGAGCACTGCCCACTGCACCTGTCGGAGCCCAATTGGTATTCTGATAGATACCTTTCACATTGAGATTGATTGAAAGGTGATCGTCAAAGAATTTTGGGGAAAGACTGATGTCGACGTTGGCTTTCTGGTTGTCACCCACCTTAAGTGTGGCCTGATCGAAGTTATAGCCAAGGCTGACACGATAGGGAACATGCTTTGTTGCTCCGTAAACGCTTACCGCCTGGTCTGTATTGAATGCCAGACGATAGATCTGTTTCTGCCAGTCTGTATTCTCGGTACCGAGAAGGCCCTGGATAGCGCTGTTACTCGCATAAGTGCTCTGCATAAAGCTGCGGAATGTATTGGCGTCCATCATATCAATGGTAGAAGCGTTTTGCTTTACCGAGTAGCTTGAGTTGTAACTCACATTGATCCCGCGTGCACCTGCACGGCCTTTCTTGGTGGTGATGATAATCACACCGTTGGAAGCGCGCGAACCATAAATTGCAGTTGCCGATGCATCTTTCAATACGGTATAACTCTCGATGTCATTGGGGTTAACAGATGCCAAGGGGTTACCCATTCCGGCACCTCCGTCAGAAGTGACAGGCACACCGTCAATCACAATCAGAGGATCGTTTGATGCATTTAGCGAAGCTGCACCACGAATACGAATAGTAGCGGATGCACCTGGCTGGCCTGAGGCCGGAGTCACGTGCAGACCCGATACTTTACCGAGTAGCATTTGATCAGGGGAAGTGATGGCTCCACGGTTGATCTCATCAGCTTTGATAGCTACAACCGATCCTGTCATATCGCTTTTTTTGACAGTACCATAACCGATGACCACTACCTCCTCTAGAAATTCGACGTCATCTTGCATCACAATCCTTGCAGCAGACGCCTGCGCAGCGGTAATAGTCACAGTCTTGTAACCCAAAAAACTGATTTCCAACATAGTATCGCCAGAGGGTACTGTTAGGACAAAATCGCCGTCCAGACCTGTCTGGGTACCATTTGCAGTTCCCACTTGGATAACTGCAGCACCGATAACGGTTTCACCTTTAGAATCCACCACAACTCCCTTTACGGTGAATTGCGCAAAGGCGGATGTAACGGAGAGAACCATTACCGATAGTAACATTGTCATTAATCGTTTCATAGGAAAACCTTTATAATTATTGTTTAATTCTTTTTCTTTGAAAGAGCTGTACGGGATCATCCTTATCATCGACAAAGAAGACACATACCGCAGCTATAAAAAGACATATTCCGGAAAAAAGGAGAGCATAAATGGTCTGTCCACCGTATATATGTTTTACCATCAATCCTCCTATCAGACCGTTGCAGATTTGTGGAATCGTGATGAAAAAATTGAATATACCCATATAGACACCCATTTTCTTAGGAGGCAGTGATCCTGCCAGCATAGCATAGGGCATAGCCAGGATTGATCCCCAGGCGATACCGATACCCACCATTGATATGATGAGCATGGTCGGATTCTTGAAAAATAGGAACGAAGCAAAACCAAGCGCACCGCATACAAGCGAAATGGCATGAGTGGCCTTGCGACCGATTTTGTCTGCAGTCACGGGAAGAAGAAAGGCGATCACAGCCGCAACAGCGTTGTAGATGGCCTGTAACACCCCAACCCAGTCACCTGCCTTACCATAAGCGGCAGAAGCGGAATCTACAGTACCATAAAAATGATCGGCAACTGCCGGAGTCATATATACCCACATGGAAAAGAGGGCAAACCAGGAGAAAAACTGCACTAAACCGAGCTGGCGCATGGTTTTAGGCATTTTACCGAAATCCCTGAAAATCTCAAGCAATCCACCGTCCTTCTCCTTTTTCAGGACCCCTCCTTCGGGAGGATACTCTTTGGTACGCACCACAGTCACCATAACCGATGCGAAGAGTACTATTGCGCCTATATAGAAAGCAAGCTTGACATTTGGTGCCACACCGCCTTCAGTTTCGGGTACATTTGACATACCAAACCAGTTGGTAAGCACAAAAGGCAGAACAGCTCCACACACAGCACCGATACCGATGAGGAAAGTCTGCACTGAAAAACCGAGCGTTCTCTGTTCTGAGGGAAGGTTATCAGCAACAAGCGCTCTGAATGGTTCCATCGCTACATTGATCGAGGCATCCATAATCATCAGGACACCCGCTGCGATCAGAAGCGGCGACATGAAAGGAGCAAGAGCCGGAGAATTGGGCATCAGAAAGAGCATCAGCGAGGCCAGAATTGCGCCCACAAGGAAATAGGGACGTCTGCGGCCGAGCCTTGTCCAGGTCCTGTCACTGTAGTGCCCGATAATGGGCTGGACTATCATACCCGTCAAAGGCGCTGCAAGCCAGAAGAGCGAAAGTGTACTGACATCCGCTCCAAAGGATTGGAAAATCCTGCTGACATTTGCATTCTGAAGAGCCAAACCGAACTGTATCCCCAAAAAGCCGAAGCACATGTTGAAGATACCCCAAAAGCTCATCTTTGGTTTTTTCATAAATATGATTTTGTATCAGTTTATAATTAAAGGGACACGAATCTATAAAAAAACACCCTTATTTAATAGGGTTTTCTTCCGAATTGCAATAAAATCGGGACGAAATGACAAAAGATAGTTTTGAGTATGTAGTGTGTAGTAATGGGTGAGTTGGGAGTTGGGAGTTGGGAGTTAGGAGTTAGGAGTTTCGGGGTGCGAGTTGCGAAGTGCAGGGTGCGAGGTGGGAATTAGTTAGGAGTTCCGGGGTATGGGTGTGGGATGCGGATTTCGGGTTAGCGATCCAGCCATTCCATAAGCAAGGGCACCCTTGCGCGGGAAACTAGCACCGGTTCGATGACATCAGGTAGAAGAGTAACCCTCAATCTCGAGTTGAAATGTTTGGATATGTTGCTGATGGCAGCCAAACTGGTTATGCAGCTTCTTGAGAGCCTGAAGAACTCTTTGGGATTCAATTGCTGCTCAAGGGATTCAAGGCTGGAATCCAGGAGGTATTGTTTCCGATCGGTGGTAACGAGATAGGTGGCCTTGTTCTCCGAATAGAAAAATGCCGTATCATTTACATCGGCAATAAGTATGTGATTGCCTATTTTTATGGTAAATTTGGTGCGGTACTCCGGTTCTTGAGTCTCTTCAGCACTTTCCAGCGCCTCCTCCGCATTGCAAAATCCGATGCAGCGCTCCATCGATATTTTAAACTCCTTTTCGCCTATCGGCTTGAGCAGATAATCAATGCATTTGGTCCTAAATGCGGGGAGCGCGTAGTCTTCGTATGCAGTGGTAATGATCACCTTGGAGGTGATATTTACCCTATTGAAGAGCTCAAAACATTTACCGTCAGAAAGTTCGACATCCATCAATATAATATCCGGCGCCGGATTAGAGCTAAGCCACCCCTGCGAAGTAACTATAGAGTCAAGACAACCAAGTATCTCGATTTCAGGAAAGAATTTACGCAGGAGGCGGGTAAGCTGCATCTGTGCGGGTATTTCGTCTTCTATGATGAGTAGGGTCATATTACCGGAGTTTTATATAAATAGAGGGATTTTTACTGTAAAAAACCCATCCAAATCATCTATGATTATGGGAGAGTTAAATAGCAGCCTATACTGCTTATTGATATTTTCGAGACCCATTCCTACAGAGTGTTGTCCGGATTCAATTTTGAGATTGATCCGATTGGAGACTACCAGATGTTCCTGCTCCACTTTCACCTCTACCACCAGTGGCTCCGAGACCTTGACGATATTGTGCTTGACTGCATTTTCTATGAGAATCTGAATACTGCAGGGAACTATTCTACTGCGGAGCCATTTACTCTCCACATCTATCCTAACATCGAGGGCTTCGCCGAAACGCTCTTTTATAAGCCCCACATAAAGCATCACAAAGTCGAGTTCTTCCTCCAGTATTACCGTCTGACGCGACTCCATACTAAGCTGATAGCGATAAACGTCTGAGAGCTTTTTTACATAGTCTGAGGCACGGTCCTGATCCTCGTGAATAAGGTAGTCGAGCACATTGAGGCTATTGAAAAGGAAATGTGGATTGAGTTGCGCTTTGAGCAGCTGATATTGATAGTTAGCTTGGCTCCGGAGTCTTACCTCGGTCGCGAGTTCACGTCTTCTCTTCCACCTGAGGTAAGAAAATAGGTCAATTATTACTGTCACCAGGATATTGAAGAATAGTGCTACCACAAAGGAGAAAAAGAGCTGCCGGTTTAGAGTATCTCCTACCAGGTAATCCGAGGAGGTAAGCTGCATTAAAATTGCAGCCACAAAAGCTATGAAGATAACCCCTCCCAGCTCCCAGAGTGTGCGCGAAAGAAAAGAGCGGCCGTAGGAAAAATATGTCACCAGAGTACGCACCAGCATAAAATCCGCAATTAGCATCAGCAGAGTGAGTGCATAGTTACTCAACATCCCCCTGAGGGTAAAAAAGAAAGATTGTCCCGTCCCTTGGGAAAAAAACGGAAGCAGATACTCGAAAATCATCCTGGCAGCGAACACAATCAACGCCAGGATGCCCACCGCTGCAAGATTGACATATCCGCTCCTCTTACGCTCCATCTCAATTAGCGATTTTTGCGGGCTACAACCAACACTGTGGCAAGTCCCAGAATTTCCGTAGTGACAAATGTCACTATCATATTGTTAAACACGCCTAGTGCGGGAAATGTCTTGTGGAGATAATCCCCTACCGATGTACCAAAATAGAATCCGGCAAAACAGCTGAGAAATGCCAGACCGAGAAATACGTCAAGAGGACTACCGTAGAAACGTATAAGACAGAACACCATTGCAATCGTGAGAATGGTGAGAAAGAGGCCGTCCCCCACTGATGTGTCGTGGAGCAAATAACAGAGGAAAGCATGCGCGAGCGCAAAGAGAAATATTATTAAATTGGCCTTACCGAAATCTCTCCTGCCATTGCCTGTCCTTTTAAAAAATCCTCCCATATCGTGACAAATTCGTTAATAATTGTAAATATAAGTATTTTTTTCCAAACAAAAGATGGCTATATTTGTCATCTGTAACAAACTATCCATGATGAAACGATTGACAATTCTTCTCGTAGCCCTTATATGGCTGCCTCTTGCCTCTTTTACGCAAAATACTCTCTCACAGGAGGATATTTCCAATATTGAATCCTATATCGAACAGATACGCTCAGACTGGAAGATCCCGGGTATGGGCGTTGCCATCCTCAAGGATGGTGAACTTATTCTCTGCAAGGGATACGGAGTCAAAAACCTGGACAACCCTCAGGACTCGGTGGACTCCCACACCCTATTCCAAATAGGATCGGTCTCCAAATCATTCACCGCATATCTGCTTGCCACCCTGGTGGACGAAGGACTCATCAGCTGGGATAATACCGTAAAAGAGATTCTCCCCGACTTCAAAATGTACGATCCATGGGTGACAGAACACCTGCAGGTCAAGGACCTGACTTCCCACAAGACGGGAATAGGAAGACAAGTGGGTACCTATATCCCAAATCTGGGCTACGACAGGGACGATATCTACAGGATGTTGGAGCTCATAGAGCCCTCATACACCTTCAGGGGCGCATATCAATACAACAACATCACCTTTATTCCCGCAGCCAGGATCATCGAGAAGGTAACCGGTAAAAGCTGGGAAGATAATATCCGCGAACGCATTTTCGAGCCCCTTGGAATGGATGAATCCACCATCAACGGTGAAGGATTTGCAGAGGCTCAAAATGTGGCGCTCCCCTACGAATTTCTCTCCAAGGAGGGAAAGATGGTGATCAATCCTCTCTACGGTGAAGAGCAGGCACTCTGGTGGCTCACCGTCATCGGACCCGCCGGATCTATCTGCTGCCCTCCCAAAGACCTGATCAAATGGGCACAATTCCAACTCGACGGAGGAAAAGTGGATGGCAAACAGCTGATATCTAAGGAAAACATGGGCTATCTCCACAGAGGAGTCACCATCACCTCTCAGAGCGAATCCAAAACCACTCTCTACGGGCACTGCTGGTTCATTGAGCAGAGCAAGAAAGGACGCATCTATTTTCACACAGGCACTACCTGGGGAATGACCACCTTGTGCGCATTTGTGCCTGAATTAGATCTGGGACTCACCATCCAGGTCAACTCGGAAGCTCCCAGTGAGCCCCGCTATGCAGTACTGCGTCGTCTGGTGGACCTCTCTCTCGACCTTGAAGACTATGACTACAACGCGGAATTCTTGAAAGAATGGTACGCCAATGCTGCTAAAAAGGCTGAAGAAGAGGAAAAAGCTGCTGCCGAAAAGGTAGTAGAACCCGCTCCGGACTCAAAACTGCTTGTAGGCAAATATACGAAAGACCCTCTCTTTGGAGATGCATGGATAACTCTCGAGAAAGGTAAACTATACATCAAAATAGGTAAACAGGGCTGGAAACATGAAATGACCCATGTCAGCGGCAACACCTACAAGTTCCGTTCTGATGGTACTGCCTTCGAGATTAAATTCAAATTTGAGGAGGGACAAAAGAAGGCTGCATCATTTGAAGTTGACTTCAAGGAGGGTGAAGATTTCGGTCCCTGGACTAGATTAAGCAAATAATAAAACAGACATACAACATGAAACGCATTTCCATCTTCATTTTCACACTGCTCTTTGCAGGTTCGCTTTTCGCACAATCGCCCATTATCGGCATCTCCTCCTACAGGAGTGGTGCCTCCCATGTGGCCGGCAACACCTATGTCAACTCCGTCCGTATGGCCGGCGGGGTACCCTTAATCATCCCCGTTACCACCGATGACACACAAATAGAGGCCATACTTAATGCGATTGATGGTCTTATAATGACAGGCGGCGAAGATTTTGATCCGCTTAAATGGTATGGAGAAGAACCCCTGAGAGCTAATGAACAAATTGCCCCCGAAAGGGACGATTTTGATGTCAAACTGATCAGAGCAGCTGTGGCCAAAGGCATTCCGGTATTGGGCATCTGCCGCGGCCAGCAACTGATGAGTATTGCTTTTGGCGGCTCACTCTACCAGGACATCCCCTCACAGGTCAAGAGCAGCTATGTCAAGCACAGACAGGGTGACACTCCAGGTTATTATGGCACCCATACCATCTCTATAGAAAAGGGTTCCATTCTGGCTGATGTGACAGGCAGTGACAAAGCTGTGGTCAATTCATTCCACCATCAGGCCATCAAAGCGATGCCTGCAGGATTTAAGGTGACAGCCAGATCGGCAGACGGAATAATTGAAGCAGTAGAAAGGGTTGCTCCCCTCAAAGGTTATGCTGACGGTGGCGCAATGATAGTTGGCACTCAATTTCACCCTGAGATAATGACCAATGCCGGCAATCCCCTCTTCCTGGGACTCTTCCAAAAACTGGTGTCCGAAGCCGCCAAGTAGGTACTGATTAAATAAAATTCTTAATCACTTCGCGGGCCTGCGCGACTTTCTCTTCGAGAAGGTCTATTGATGTGGCCTCGCAGATAAAGCGGAGGAAGGGTTCTGTATTGGAGGGACGTATGTTAAACCACCATTGGGAGAACTCCACTCTGTAACCGTCAAAGTCATAGGATGCGACCGGGCGCTCTTGCGAAACAAACAATTCGCGCACAGCAATCATCGCATCTTCCTTTTTAGATATAGGGAAGTTGATTTCTCCGGAACTGAAATAACCGTTTATCCTTTCGGTAAGCTGCGAAAGCGACACTCCTTCCCTCTTGAAACGCGCAATTACATTCAGCGCCAAAATGGCAGCCAGAAAACCGCTATCCGAATAGAAAAAATCTTTAAAATAGTAGTGACCGGCCAATTCGCCTCCGAACAGGCCATCAATCTCACGCAATTTGCGAGCTGCAAAGGCCCTGCCTACCTTCCAGGTGACAATTTCAGCACCCATGGGTTCCAGATACTCCGCCACCGACTTGGAACTGCGTATATCCTGAAGCACGATACGCTTTGCTCCGTCATATCTCTCATTCTCAAAGAAATAATGACCCAGAAGTGCTATTACCAGATCAGGTGAGATAAATTTGCCTCTCTCATCCACAAACATAACTCTGTCTGCATCACCGTCAAATATCACACCCACGTCACTACGTTGCGTGATGACGGACTTCTGGAGTTCAATAAGGTTTTCAGGGACGAGAGGATTGGGGTCGTGGTTGGGGAATGTACCGTCTAACTCATCGAATAAATAAACAGGATTTTCTCCGAAAATTTTTCTCGCAAAAAGAGCCGCCATACCGTTGGAGACATCGATGCTTATTTTCAAATCCGAAATATCCTCTTTCCTGGAGTTTAAAAACGAGATATATTCCTTGGAAATGTCAAACGGGATGATTTTGCCACGGGTTTCCGCCACAGGAGTCTCCCTGCCCTCCTCAATCCATTGACGTATGGTAGAAAGACCATTATCAAAACCAACCGGAAGAGCGTTCTTACAGGAGATTTTCATGCCGTTGTACTCTTTGGGATTGTGAGAAGCGGTAATCTGTATCGAAGCCGAAAATCCGTACCTTGCGGTACCGAAGTAAACTATCGGAGTAGTACTCAGACCCAGATCGTAGACGTCAGCTCCGGCATCGTTGATGCCCTTTGCCACATATTCGAAAATCTCAGGCGAAGAGAGTCTTGTATCTCTACCTACCAATACTTTGTCCGCCTCCAGAAGAATCGGAATAAAATAACCCACCTTGTAGGCGAGGTATTTATCGAAATCCACATTATAGATTCCGCGTATATCATATGCGTGAAATGCTCCCATAGCTATTATTTGTCTGTTTTGACTCTATATGATGTAGTGACGTTTCCTTTAGAGATATTATTGAGTTTGCTGCCAAGCATTTTCTTGCGAATAGGGGCAGCTCTGTCGGTAAATACCACTCCATCAAGATGGTCCATCTCATGTTGCAACATCCTGGAAGCAAAGCCGTCGAATTCCTCCTCCTTTTCCTGAAAATTCTCATCAAAATATCTGATGCGAACCACTTTGGGTCTGTCAATGTCGGCATCGATATTGGGAACACTCAAACAACCTTCAGTGTAAGTACACAGCTCGTCGCTCTTGAAGGTAAAAACAGGATTAATCATTCTACGTATGAAATCGGCAAGTTCGGGATAGCGGTCAGCCAAATCACTACCATCCACAATCAGAACTCTTAGAGAATGACCTACCTGTGGGGCTGCAAGGCCGCACCCGTCTGCATTTTTCATTGTTTCATACATGTCTTCCAGAAGCTTTGTAAGCTCTTCGCGCTGTTCGATGTCTGCTTCAGCAGCTTTCTCGCGCAACACCTGGGATCCATATAGGTAAATAGGCAATATCATATTAATAATTTTTTAATCATTGTTGTTTCTGTGTTCTATCTAAATAACTCTGCAGAATGATGGCGGCACTGATCTTGTCCACGGAGGACTTGTCACGACGATCCGACTTTTTCATTCCTCCCTCTATCATTGCCCTGTGGGCCAGTACCGAGGTAAAACGTTCATCTTCGAGCACAACCGGAATGGAGGGAAACTTTTTCTTGAGCAAATTGATAAAGGCCTGCACCAACGGGGCGGATTGGGAATTTGTGTTGTCCATATTTAAAGGGAAGCCCACCACAAAGAGATCCACCTTTTGATTTTGAAGGTAATTTTGAAGATAATCTATTATCTTTGCGGACGGAACAGTGTCAAGGGCTGACGCAAATATACGCAACGGATCGCTCACTGCGATGCCGGTACGTTTGCTACCGTAGTCTATGCCTATTATCCTGTTCATGATGCAAAGTTAATGTTTTATGGCACGTCAAAAAGAAAAACATGGTAAAAAGTTGAGATTTTCGATAATAAACGATGACTCTCACAAGGAGCTTTTCTCGTTTAGAACATCAAAAATCAACATTATACTGATCTCTATACTGGTATTGCTGGCAATAATGGCAGGCACTTACCTGCTCACTTCACGTACTTTTATAAGACAGACTATTCCCGGTTATCCTTCACCTGAAACCAGACGAATGGCGGTAGAGAACGCCATAAAAATCGATTCCCTTGAGAGAGCAGTGGAGATGTGGGCATTTCAGGTGGCAAATATTCAAAGGATTGTTACAGGAAAGAAACCTCTTACACCTGATTCTCTCGGCCTGGTGAAGGAGATTCCTCTGATAGATGAGAGTCTAAGTGACCTTTATTTCCGCAACGATTCGCTCCTCAGAGAGGAGGTGCTTCGCCGTGAGCAATATAATATTTCCGGTATTAGGCAAGAGATAGAGCAGATCGAGGGACTGCACTTTTTTACCCCTGTTAGTGGTATCATTACCGAAGGATACAACAAGGCAACAGGTCATCCTTATATAGATATTGCTGCTCAGACAGGTACTATAGTGCACTCTGTATTAGATGGCACAGTCATATACGCCGGATGGAGCGATGACACCGGATATACCCTCCAGATACAACACAGTCACGATATTATATCGGTTTATAAGCACAACGAGCAACTACTCAAGTCAACCGGTGACAAGGTTAAAGCCGGCACCCCAGTCGCAATGGTAGGTAACACAGGCAAACTTAGCACCGGCAGTCATCTCCATTTTGAGCTTTGGCACAAGGGAGAGGCAGTCGACCCCACTCTCTACATCAAGTTTTAGAAGATGGAGCAACGCAAAAGATCAGTAGCCATACTCGGATCCACCGGATCTATCGGCACACAGACCCTCGATGTCATTTCGCGCAACAGCGACCTCTTCGAGGTGGACCTGTTAACTGCCAATAACAACAGTACGCTACTGATAGAGCAGGCGCTTAAATTTAAGCCCAATAATGTAGTGATATGCAATCCCTCTAGCTATGATGAAGTCAACGACGCACTTGCACCCCACTATATAAAAGTGTTCCAAGGGATGGAGTCCATCTGCGATTTGGTTCAAAGTTCTACTGCAGATATAGTTGTAACCGCGATGGTGGGATTTAGCGGCCTGCAGCCGACAATTTCCGCCATAAAGGCCGGCAAGGTCATAGCGCTCTCCAATAAAGAGACGCTGGTTGCCGCCGGAGAAATTATCATGTCGCTGTCAGCTGAGTATGGCAGCCCCATTATTCCTGTGGACTCAGAACATTCCGCCATATTTCAGGCACTCCAGGGGGAGCGTACCCGACCGGAAAAGCTGCTTCTGACAGCTTCCGGAGGTCCTTTTCTTCACACTCCCATGGAAGAACTATATAAGGTTACTCGCGATGAGGCTCTCAAGCACCCCCGATGGAAGATGGGTCCCAAGGTGACGCTCGACTCTGCCACTCTGATGAACAAGGGACTGGAAGTGATAGAGGCGCGCTGGCTCTTCAACATGGACCCGGAGTGTATAGAAGTGGTAATTCACCCTCAAAGCATCATCCACTCCATGGTACAATTTGAGGATGGATGCGTGATGGCCCAACTCAGTTCGCCTGATATGCGGTTACCGATTCAATACGCTCTCTCATACCCCTATCGCATCCCTCTGGATACCCCAAGAATCAATTTTACAGAGTTGGGCGAGCTGACTTTCTATGAGCCGGACACAGAGAAGTTCCCCTGTCTGGCTATTGCCGAAGAAGCTCTCCGCAGTGGAGGAAATGCCACCTGTGCAATGAATGGGGCTAACGAGATTGCAGTCGAAGCCTTCCTCAGAGAGAAAATCGGATTTATGGAGATACCCGATATTATCAGCAAGGCGATTGCAAAGGTTCCGTTTATCGGGAAACCCACGCTGGATGATATCTATTGCACAAATTTTGCAGCGAGAGAAGCAGCAGAACAAATTATTCAAAACAAACACTGACGAAATAGACTATAAAGATAATGGTTGTACTAATTAAAATTGTCCAGGTGATTTTTGCGCTCTCGATTCTGGTGTTGGCGCACGAATTAGGACATTTTCTATTCGCAAAACTTTTTAAGACCAGGGTTAACAAATTCTATCTCTTTTTTAACCCCTATTTCTCCATTATGCGCGCCAAGAAAATCGACGGCAAATGGAGGTTCAAATTTTTCTCGAGAAATCTTCCCACCTATGAGGGAAATAATAAAATAGATGTCAATACCCTACCTGAAGATGACTGGAGACGTCATCCCGAGAACACGGAATATGGAATAGGGTGGCTCCCTCTCGGAGGCTATTGTGCTATCGCCGGAATGATTGACGAGTCTATGGACAAGGAGGCGATGAAGCTCCCTCCCCAACCTTACGAGTTTCGCACAAAGCCCGCCTGGCAGAGGTTTTTCATAATGTTTGGCGGTGTACTGTTCAACTTCATCCTTGCCGTTCTGCTCTACGGAGCCATTATGAATGTATGGGGCGATGAATATCTACGCAATGAAGATGCTATTTACGGTATTGCAGTCAATGATCTTTCCTACGAGATAGGATTTCGGGACGGGGACAGGATTCTCGACTTTGACGGGGTCCCTACTGAAAACTTCGCTATGCTCCAAGTCGATATGGTTCGTTCTCAGGCAGAAAAAGCGAGGGTCCTCCGTGGCGAAGATACGTTGACCATCAGCATAGACCCGCAGTACATTGCTGCGATACTCAATACTCCCGGAATGTTTGACCTCGCCTTCCCCTTTGTGGTTGGCGGATTCGCCGAAGGCTCCATCAATGCTGATTCCGGACTTGAAATAGGAGATGAAATCAAAGGTATTGACTCTATATCTATGTTCCTGGCGCAAGAGATACGCAAAGAGTTGGCAAATCACAAGGAGAGCTCGGTTTCCGCTACAGTTAGCAGAAACGGCGATTTGATCGATATACCCCTGCAGGTAGATTCGGCTGGTATGATTCAGGTAATGCTGGATACAGACTTGACAAAATTCTTTACTATTACAAGTCATGATTACAACTTTTTGACTGCCATTCCTGCAGGCTGCAAAAGGGCATGGAATAACGTAAGAAATTATGTCCAGGAGCTCGGGCTGCTAATCTCGCCTAAAACGAAGGCCTACAAGTCGGTGGGCAGTTTTATAGCCATTGGCAAAATATTCCCCGGCAAATGGGACTGGTACAGGGTGTGGAACCTGACAGCAATGCTCTCCATCATGCTCGGAGTACTCAATCTGCTACCAATACCGGCATTGGACGGAGGCCATATTCTATTCCTTCTCATTGAGATCATCACCCGCCGTAAACCCAGTGACAAAGTGTTGGAAGTGGCTCAAACAATAGGTATGATCCTGCTGATCGCCCTTATGATACTCGCCTTTGGCAATGATATACGAGGATTATTCACATAATATTATATCACCATGAAAACAAGAAACCTTACCACTTTGATTCTCTTTGTGATGGTGGCATTAGCCCTCACCGCACTCCAGTCTTGTGGAGAGCAATACGGAAAAGCACTTCCCCCGGCAAGCGGTAAGGCCGGAGAAATCGCTGTCATATCTCCCAGGTCTCATTGGGAAGCCGAACCGGGCACCACCATAAGAAGCTTCCTTGCTGCCGAATTTGCCCATCTTCCACAGAAAGAGCCTACCTACACCCTTTTCAATGTGCCTCCCAAGTCATTCAACAAGGTATTCCAGGTGCACCGCAACCTCCTCAACATTGTCATTTCCGACACGGTCTCTAATAATCGTATCGGGGTAAGCCGCGATGTCTGGGCCAAATCGCAAATTATGATCTCCGTCTATGCCAAAGATGAAGAAAGCTCAGCAAAACTGATAAGCGAAAATGCCGATAAACTTCTCTCTTATTATGAGAATGCAGAGCGTGACCGCGTTATCCAAAATGCGAAAAACCACGCAAATCCTACTCTGAAGAGATATGTCACTACTTTGATAGGTGGCTCTCCCTATTTTCCGAGGGATTACACGGAAAAGATGCATACGAACAACTTTATCTGGATCTCTTACGAAACATCCTACACCAATCAGGGAATATTTCTATATACATTCCCCTATCAGGGTGAATGGCAGCTAACTCCGGAATATCTCGTAGCCAGAAGAGATGAATTTCTCAAGGAAAATGTACCCGCTACTTCAGAAAACAGCTATATGATTACCCATCCTACAGCTAAACCGGGCTTTGTCGTAAAGGAATACAACGATCTTCAATTTATCGAAATGAGGGGGCTCTGGGATACCCATAACGATTTCATGGGCGGTCCATTTGTTTCCCACACCTATGTTTCTCCCGACAATAAGCATGTAGTGGTGATAGAGGGATTTGTATATGCTCCCAAATATGAAAAACGCAACTATCTGCGCCAAGTGGAATATATCATTTCCTCTTTCGAGTGGGGCAAAGAGGAGTAATTATTGGAGAAAATTTGCAATCGTAAAAATTCTTTATATCTTTGCACTCCCAAAAAAACAGAAAAGGGGAGCCATGGTGGGTTCGTCTAACGGCTAGGACTCAAGATTTTCATTCTTGCAATAGGGGTTCGATTCCCCTACCCACTACCACAAAAAATAAAAAATTATAATAATGGCAAACCACGCATCA
>Ga0255346_1000361_pt1 | contig 78128 bp, 78 predicted proteins | sample wastewater_treat_FD_194410 | JGI IMG/M metagenome (GOLD analysis project Ga0255346, IMG submission 194410) | Wastewater microbial communities from Lulu Island WWTP, Vancouver, Canada - plant22 | ecosystem: Engineered > WWTP > Wastewater > Unclassified | place: Canada: Vancouver, British Columbia...
ACTTGAATCAAAGGGCTTCTATACTTTTTGTTGAATGATCTCATCACGGTGATCTCATCACGGATCATTCCCCCTTGACAAAGGGGCATTACATATCAGTATATCATGATTTTTCGCGGGTGACTGTGGATAAAATGTGCAGAATCCACAATGGAATCTGCCAGGCGTCTTGATGTTTCCGGCGCATCCTGTATAATAATGACCGGGAGGGTTGCTTATGACCGAAAGTTTTGGAACTACCAAACTGGTCCCGATCAAGGATGACAACAGCGTAGCGGCAGGCATCCTTCAGCATGTCTATCAGGCGCTGATTGCCAAAGGCTATGATCCGGTGGCCCAGTTGACCGGCTATGTTTTGACCGGTGACCCTACCTACATTACCAGCCATGAGAATGCGCGCAGCATGATTTGCCGTCTGCAGCGGGATGAGATTCTTGAGGAGCTGGTGCGTTCCTATTTCCGCATGCCCCCCGGCGACGTTTGGTGAGGCTGCTGGGCCTGGACTATGGCGCGGCCCGCATCGGCGTCGCGCTCAGCGACCCCTCGGGGAGGATTGCAAGCCCCCACAGCGTCATCCGTCACATCGGCTGGGGCCCTTCCGCGCGGGCGGTAGCGCAGCTGGTGCGGGAGAACGGCTGCGCGTATGTTGTGCTGGGCCTGCCCTGCCACATGGACGATCATGAGGGCGCCCAGGCCAGGGAAGTGCGCGGCTTTGCGGAGGTTTTGCGCAAACAGGGATTGCGCGTGGAATTTCAGGATGAGCGCCTGACAAGCCGGGAGGCTGAGGACGCGCTGCGCGAGGGCGGCGTCCCGATCCGGCAGAGCAAGGGCCTGGTCGACCAGGTGGCTGCCGCGCTCATCCTGCAGGCCTGGCTGGACCGGGCGTCATCGCTTGTGCCCCCGGACGGGGATCCGTCCATATAATACAGGAGGAACAAAAACACATGGCCAACGAGCAACACAGGGATGACCTGACGGAAGAACTGGAGAGCAACATCGTTGAACTGACTGACGAGGATGGGCAGACCGTCGAGTTTGAATACCTCACCACCATTGAGCACGAAGGCGAGAGCTACGTTGTGCTTCTGGCCCCCCAGGAAGAGGAGAACGATGAGGAGGGAGAGGTTGTCATTCTGAAGATCCAGCAGGACGAAAACGGCGAGGATACCTATGTGTCCTGCGATAATGAGGAAATCGAGCAGGAAATCTTCGAGATGTTCATTGACGAGCTTGATGAAGAAGAGGACGATGCCTTTTTCGATTCGCAGGATGAGGAATAATCCCGTATAAAAAGCCGCCCAGAAGCGGCTGCCGAAGCGCGGACAAAGCGGTTTTAGCGATCAGGCTAAAGCCGCTTTGGATGCAATAAAGATTGGAATCAGTATAATTTCCGTTCCCTGTGTGTTTACAGGCGCATGCCTCCGTCTACCTGGAGGGTCTGCCCGGTGATGTAGCTGGCCTCGTCGCTGGCCAGGAACAAAGCGGCGTAGGCGATATCGTGAGGCTGTCCCAGACGGCCCAGCATGGTCATGGCCGCGAACTTGTCCAGCAGATCCTGGGGCACGGTCTTTAGGATATCCGTCATGGTATAGCCCGGAGCAATGCAGTTTACGCGGACATTGCCGCCTTTCAGGGAGAATTCCTTGGCCCAGGTTTTGGTCAGGCCGATGATGCCGGCCTTGGTGGCCGCGTAGTTGGCCTGGCCGATATTGCCGAACACCCCTACGACGCTGGAGATGCTGATGATGCTCCCGCCGCCCTGCGCCTGCATATAGGGGCCTACAAAGCGGGTCAGGTTGAAAACGCCCTTCAGGTTTACGTCAATGACTGCGTCCCACTGCTCGTCTGTCATTTTCCGGGTCATGGCGTCCCGGGTAATGCCGGCGTTGTTGACCAGCACATCGATGCGGCCGTATGTGTCCTTCACATGGTTGAACAGGGTTTCACAGGCGGCCACATCGGTGACGTTCAGCCTGCAGTATTCTACGTTTTCCGCCTCATAGGTCATTTCGCCCACGTCCAGGGCGACCACTTTGGCGCCTTCCCTGGCAAACAGCCGGGCCATTTCTCCGCCCAGGCCTTTTGCGGCGCCGGTGATGATGGCGACTTTGTCCTTCAGTCTCATGGCAATCCTCCCCTTTTTATCGATAGCTTCTTGCTTATACCTTCCTGACAATCACCGCTGTGCCCATGCCCCCGCCGATGCACAGGGCGGCCAGGCCGATCTGCCTGCCGATGCGCCGCAGGGCGTGCAGCAGCGTCACCAGGATGCGGGCGCCTGATGCGCCTACCGGATGGCCCAGGGCGATGGCGCCGCCAAACAGGTTGGTGCGGCCCAGGATGTCCTCCCGGCTCATGCCGTGCTCCTCGCTCAACTCCTTCAGGACGCCCAGGCTCTGGGCTGCGAAGGCCTCGTTGAGCTCCAGCAGCTCCACCTCGGACAGCTTCATATCCGCCCGCTTCAGCGCCTGACGGATGGCCGGCACCGGCCCCAGGCCCATCACGGAGGGCTCTACCCCGCCCTGGCCTGTGGCGATGATTTCCGCCATGGGCGTCAGCCCCAGCTCTTTCACGGCTTTCTCACCGGCCAACACCAGGAAGGCCGCCCCGTCGTTGATGCCGGAGGCGTTGCCTGCCGTCACGGTGCCGTCCTTCAAGAAGGCGGGGCGCAGCCTGGCCAGCTTCTCAGGGCTGGTGGTGCGGTTGGGGTATTCGTCCCGGGCAAAGGTCACCATCTCCCGGCCTATTTTGACTTCTATGGGCACAATTTCCTCATCAAAGGCGCCTTCATCCACCGCCTTGATGGCCTTTTGCTGGGAAGCATAGGCAAAAGCGTCCTGCGCTTCCCGGGTAATGCCATATTTGACGGCGATATTTTCCGCAGTGACGCCCATGTGGACATTGTCAAAAGCGTCAGTCAGCGCGTCCAGAACCATGTGGTCCTGCACCTGGAAAGCGCCCATTTTGATGCCTTTGCGGGTCTCCTTGGGCAGCAGGTAGGGGGCGGAGGACATGTTTTCCACGCCGCCGGCCACCACGATATCACTTTCCCCAAGCTTGATGCCGGCGACGCCGTTGAGCACCGCTTTCATGCCGGAGCCGCAAATCATGTTCAGGGAATAGGCGCAGACTTCAACCGGGATGCCTGCTCCTACCGCGATCTGGCGGGCAATGCCCTGCCCCAGGCCGGCAGGAAGGATATTGCCGCAGATCAGCTCATCCACCTGCTCCGGGCTGACCCTGGCATCCTCCAGCGCTGCCTTGACCACCGTGACCCCCATGTCCCGGGCCATTGCGCCGCTCAGGCTGCCCATAAAGGACCCGACAGCCGTTCTTCTGGCTGCGACAATGTAGACCTTGCTCATTTCGTTCCTCTGCTTTCTTTAACGTTAAGCCCGTCGGATGCCTCTTGCCAGGTGTCCCAATGCCCACAGGCCCAGCCCGGGCACCGCGGCCAGCAGCGCTGCCAGCAGCGCGCACAGCCCGTAGGCCATCCATTCAAGGACCAGGCGCAGGCCCTGGGACGCCACCGGCGCCAGCTGGGCGCCGTCCGCCAGGCTCAAGGCCTGCGGCGCCCAGAACAGGCCGGTAATGATGGGTTTGAGCGTATCCAGCCGCAGCACAGCCAGGAGCAACGCCAGAGCGGGCAATGAAACAGCCAGCAAAATACCGACCAGACGCACCAGGCCGCCCGCCGCCCGCCGGGTTTTCATGTGAGGCTGAACATTTGGCCGGCGGCGGGAGGAGGGCGTTTCTTCCACGGGTTCAGGCTGCTGCATGCGCCGTTCGCTTGCCGCTGCCTGTACGCTGGGGGTATTCAGCGGCGTGCCTGCCCCGAAACGCCGGGCGTTGCGCGGGGCGGAGCACTGAACGCACTGGGCATAACCGTCCTTGTTGGCTGTCTGGCAGCGGCTGCAAATCCACATTTTAAGGGCCTCCTGTTTTGTGTTTAACCATTAAACGTCATAAATGAAAGGGTTCATGCATGCACCCTGTGATTCATCCCGCCGGCGTCAATCCCCAAAGGAGATGTTGAGGTTCCGCGCGACCTTGACCAGATGGTCCTCCGGGTCGACGGGCTTGGGCACGCCGGCGATGTCCTCCAGCTTGTTTTCACCGACCTGCCCGCCCTTGAGCGCGACGGACACGCCAAACTTCTCCTTTTTGATGAGGTGGGCGGCATGCACGCCAAACTGGGTGCTCAGCACCCTGTCATAGGCGCAGGGGCTGCCGCCGCGCTGCATGTGACCGGGGATGACCGTACGGCATTCCACATCGGTCAGCTTCTCAAGCGCGGCTGCGATGCGCTGGGAAACGTTGTGGAATCCGTCCTCCTGCCAGAGGGCCTCGCGCTCCTTGCGCTTCATGGCGGCCTCCTCCTGGCTGAGCGCGCCCTCCGCCACCGCGATGATGGTGAAGTATTTGTTCATCCTGGCGCGATCCTCCAATACCTGGGCCACCTTGTTGATGTCATAGGGGATTTCGGGCAGCAGGATGACATCCGCGCCGCCGGCCATGCCGGAATACAGGGTAAGCCATCCGGCCTTGTTGCCCATGATCTCGATGACCATGCAGCGGTTGTGGCTGGCGGCCGTGGTGTGGATGCGGTCAATGACATCGGTCGCGATGTCGACTGCCGTGTGAAAGCCGAAGGTAAAATCTGTGCCGAAGATGTCATTGTCAATGGTCTTGGGCAGGCCGATGATGTTGAGCCCCTCCTGGGAGAGCAGGTTGGCCGTCTTGTGCGTGCCGTTGCCGCCCAGGGTGACCAGGCAGTCCAGGCGCATGGCACGGTAGTTCATCTTCATCGCGTACACCTTGTCCACATTGTCCTCATCCACCACGCGCATGCTGCTGAAGGGGGTGCGGCTGGTGCCCAGGATGGTGCCGCCCATGGTCAGGATGCCGGAGAACTGGGACTGCTGCATCACCTGGTAGTCCCCCTCAATCAGCCCGCGGTAGCCGGCCCGGATGCCCACGATCTCGGCGTCCAGGGTCTGGTAGGCAGCGCGTGCCACGCCGCGGATGGCGGCGTTGAGACCCGGGCAATCCCCGCCCGCGGTCAGGATACCGATTCGAATCGCCATATTATTTCTCCTTTATTGATACAGGCGGCGGGCAACCCGCCGCCTGTAGAATTGGTGAACCTGTTTCTATCGGGCGAACATGCCGGCAGGCAGCTGCCTGGCATGATCACTTGATGCCGAAGATGCCCAGGATGCCGCGGGAGATGGTGCGGCCCATGGTGTAGCCGGCGCCTGAGGCGGTGGAGCGGGTGAAGTTGTCAAGCATTTTCTGAGCCATGCTCTTCTCGGTCCTGGTGGTTTTGGCGGGTTTGGGCGCCTTGACTTCCCTGGCGGGCTCCTGAACAACCAGCATCTGGTGCTGAGGCTCGTACTGGCCGGTTTGCGGGTTATACACCAAGACGGGCGGCGGAGCCTGCTCCACCTTTCTCACCTGCATGGGCGCCTGGGCAGGCGCCGGCGCGGGATAGACAGGGGCGGCGGATTGCATCTCCCGCTCTTCATACTTGCCGGTTGCGGGGTTGAACACCTGAATGGTGCTGCGCTGGGGCTGGGGTTCAGTCTGCGCTGCCGGCTCGACCGTGCCCAGGATTTCCTCGGCCACCACGCGCGCGGTGCCCAGCACGCCCTGGGAAGAGAACTTGGCGCTGAGCATTTCATAGGCGCTTTCCCGGTCAAACATCTGGGTGTATTTGTCGCGCAGGTCGCTGGTGTCAATCAGGGTCTGGCGCAGGGAATCGGAAATGGCGCCAATGGAGGACTGCGGCGGCAGGATGACCGCGCGCTGGGTGACGCTGGGGGCGCCGGATTCCTCCAGGAAGGATAGCAGGGCCTCGCCCGTTTCCAGCTGGGTAATGGCCTGTTCGGTATCGAAATTGGGGTTGGGGCGGAAGGTCTGCGCCACGGTGCGGATGATCTTCTGCTCGGCCGGCGTATAGGCGCGCAGGGCATGCTGCACGCGCGCGGCCAGCTGCGAGAGCACGCTGGTGGGCACGTCGGCCGGGTTCTGGGTGATAAAGAAGACGCTGACGCCCTTGGAACGGATCAGGCGGATGGTCAGCTCCACCTTTTCCATCAGTTCCCGCGGGCAGTCATTGAACAGCAGGTGCGCTTCATCAAAGAAGAAAGCCATGCGCGGCAGCTCCTTGTCGCCCTGCTCGGGCAGCAGCTCATACAATTCGGCCAGCATCCACAGCAGGAAGACCGAGTACATGTTGGGGCGCAGGAAAAGCTTGTCAGCCGCCAGGATGTTGATCATGCCATGGCCGTTCTCGTCCCGCACCAGCCAATCGGCCAGGTCCAGGCCGGGCTCGCCAAAGAACAGGTTGCCGCCCTGGTCCTCCAGTATCGCGATGGCGCGCTGGATGGCGCCGATGGAGGCCTTGGCGATGTTGCCGTAGCGCAGCGTGTAGTCCGCCGCGCGGTCGCCGGCATAGGTCAGCATGGCGCGCAGGTCCTTCAGATCGATCAGCAGCAGCCCTTCGTCGTCCGCGATGCGGAAAATGATGTGAAGCACGCCGGTTTGCGTGTCATTGAGCTGCAGCATCCGCGCCAGCAGCAGCGGACCCATCTCGCTGACGGTGGTGCGCACCGGGTGGCCGGAGACGCCATACACGTCCCACAGGGTGACCGGGCAGGCCTGGGGCTTGAAGCTGTCCATGCCCACGGCGTCCATGCGCTGGCGGACCTTGTCAGTCAACTCGCCGGGCTTGGCAAGGCCGGCCAGGTCGCCTTTGACGTCCGCCAAAAAAACGGGCACGCCCAGTTGGGAAAAGGCCTCGGCCAGCACCTGCAGCGTAACGGTTTTGCCGGTGCCGGTGGCGCCCGAGATCAGCCCGTGGCGGTTTGCCATCTCCGGCAGCACGGTCACCCTGCCTTCCGGGCTGGTTCCAAGCCAGATTTTGTTGTCCAGCAGCATATGATGTTCCTCCAATCAAATGATGTCCAAAACCAGTGTATAGGATGTTTGCATCAGTTTACCACACAGCGGGGCAAGTCACAAACATTTCAGGCAAATTTTGCGTCTCCCGGCAAAGCCATCACCAGCGCGCTGGCCTGGGCGGAGATGCCCTCCTGCCGCCCTTCAGGGCCCAGGCCCTCGGTGGTGGTGGCTTTCACTGAGACCCTGTCCACTTCGATGCCCAGGGCCCGGGCGATGTTCTGGCGCATCTGCCCGATGAAGGGCGCCAGCCTGGGCGCCTGTGCAATGATGGTCACATCGGTTTGCCAGGGCTCAAAGCCTTTCTGGCGCAGGATGCGCGCAGTCTGTTCCAGCAGGCGCAGGGAGGAGATGCCCTTGAATTCCGCCTGGCTGTCCGGGAAATGCTGCCCGATGTCGCCCAGGGCGCAGGCGCCCAGCAGCGCGTCCATGAGCGCGTGCAGCGCGGCGTCGGCATCGGAATGTCCCGCCAGGCCCAGGGGATGGGGAATGACAACCCCGCCCAGCACCAGGTCGCGCCCAGGCGCCAGGCGGTGGGTGTCAAAGCCCGTGCCGGCGCGCAGGCTGCCCAAAAGCAATTGCTGTGCCATGTCCCAGTCCTCCTGCCGCGTGATTTTGAAGTTGCGCGCCTCCCCGGGCACCAGCGCCACCGGCAGCCCCATCTGTTCCACCAGCCCCGCGTCGTCCGTGAGCGCCTCGGGAATGGCCGCGTAGGCCTGCTCAATCACGCTGCGCAAAAAGCCCTGCGGCGTCTGCACACGGCAGAGCCCTTCGCGCGGCACGGTGCGGCTGCGCTCGCCCTCTTTACGGCGCAGGGTATCGTCAACCGGCAGGGCCGGGATGGCGGCGCCGTGCAGGGCGGCGGCCTGCCTGACCGCCTCCACCAGCTTTGCCGAGGTCAGGGGGCGCGCGGCGTCATGGATGAGCACCAGGCCGCAGTCCGCCGGCATGGCCTTCAGGGCGTTTTCCACCGAATGCCGCCGCTCCTTTCCGCCGGGGATGAGCGCGTCCGCCAGACCGGGGCGCTCAGCCAGCGCCAGGCTTACCTCCGCGCGGTCCTGCTCGCGGATGACCAGGATCAGGTGCTCGCAAAAGGGCCGCAGCGCTCTGAGGGCGTACAAAAACAGCGGCTGCCCCCACAGCGGCAGCAGGGCCTTGTTGCGGCCGGCGCCCAGGCGCGTCCCCGCGCCGGCTGCTACCACGATGCCGCAGGCCCTCATGCCTCCTCCTCCCCGGAGAGCCGGCGGATGATATAGTCGTGGATGTCCCGCGCCTTGTCCGCCCAGGCCAGGCGGAAACGCTCGGCCAATTCTGCCGTGGGCAGGGAGATGTCCAGCTTCATCAGCTGCATCCCGCCCTCAAAGATGCCCATGCGCGCGTGGTACTCGTTGCGGCCCTGATGGCTGATGTCAGAGAACAGCTCGCGCTCCCTGCGCATGCGCTCCAAAAACCCGGGCGCCGCGGCCTTGAGCCTGTCCAGCGCGCTTTCGCCCAGGCGCCCGCAAAACAGCCCGATGACTTCCTCGCCCTGGGGCGTGATGGTGTAGCGGTCATCCCCGGGCACCGCTTCCTTGGTGACCTGGCCGCGCTGGGTCAACTCATACAGGGACAGCTGCAGTTCGAAATAATTCATCAGGTCATTTTCAGACATAAAGGCGATCAGCTGGAGGTTGTTGCAGCTGCCCAGCGTTTGCAGGGCCTGCAGCGTGAGCAGCTTGCGCTCCATTTCCCCCAGGCGGTATTGCGGCACCTCAGCCATCGCGCGCACCCCCTTCCCGGCCTTCCTGCCAGAAGGCCCGCGTCTTTTCCTTGATTTCCTCTATAGTATACACTGTTTCCGGCCGGATGTGCCCGGGCAGCAGGCTCATATAGTCATTTTGCATATAGCGGTCGTCCAGCAGCAGCAGCACGCCCCGGTCTGTGTCCGAGCGGATCAGCCGCCCGGCAGCCTGCAGCACCTTGTGCATGCCCGGATAGCGGTAGGCAAAGGCGAAGCCGTCCCCCATGGCTTCGTTCATGCGCGCGCGGTACAGATCGCGCTGCGCGTTGACCTGCGGCAGCCCAACGCCCACGATGGCCGCCGCGCGCAGCGCGCGCCCGGGCAGGTCCACGCCCTCGGCAAAGACGCCGCCCAGCACGCACAGCCCCAGCAGGGGCCGGCTGTCCCGGGTGAAGGCTTCCAGAAAATCCAGCCGCTGCCGCTCGTCCATATTGACTTGCTGGACAATCATCGGCAGCTCCCTCTCCCGCAGCAGGCCTTCCACGGCGCGCAGGTAGGCGAAGGAGGGGAAGTAAGCGATCATCTTGCAGGGATGGGCTTCAAACTGCGCGGCGATGGCCTGCGCAGCCGGGAGCAGGCTGGCTTCCCGCGCGCGGTAGCGCGTGTTGAGCGCGTAACGCAGGGTTTTCAGGTGCTCCGCGGGAAAGGGCGAGGGCAGCTCCAGGCAGGCGTCCCCGCTGTCGCCGCCCATCAGGGAACGCATGGCGCCAAGCGGGCTGAGCGTGGCCGAATAAAACACGCAGCCGGACAGGCGCCTGGTGGCCTCCGTCAGGTAGGGCGCCGGGTTGAGGTTGAGCGCCGTGATCCTGCCCTTGTCCCTGCCCGCTTGGTGCATCAGGGTATAGTCCCCGGGCTGCTCGCCGCAGCGGCGCAGCGCGCCCAGAAAGCTGACCAGATCGCGTATCAGGTGCAGGCTGCCCGGCGTGAAGGCGTCGCCCAGGGCCTGAAGCAGCCCGTTTGACGCCTGTTCCAGGTCATCGGCCTGCGGCAGGTCCGCCTGCTCTGTCAGCCGGATCAGCGCGGTGTAGGCCCTGTACAGCGGGCTGCTTCTGCCGTGCAGCCGTCCGGCCTCCCGGCGGAAATCCCGCAGCTGCCCTGCGTCCAGGCTGCCGGAGAGCATGTCCCGCGTGCGGTCGGGCAGGTTGTGGGCCTCATCCACCAGTAGGGTGATCCTGCGCAGATGGTCAAAGACGCGGCTGAGGCGGATTTGCGGGTCCAGCGCGTAGTTGTAGTCGCACAGCACCACGTCGGCGATCTCACACAGCGCCAGGGAGTATTCAAAAGGACACAGCAGGTATTTGTCCGCCGTGCCGCTGACAAAGGGGCCGTCCCATACCGGCGTTTGCAGGGCTTCCTCCAGCGCGGCCTGCTGGCGGTCATAATGGCCTTTGGCGCGGGGGCAGTGGCGAGGATGGCAGCGCAGCTGCTCCATCGGGCACAGGCTTTCCTTGGCGTGGAGCGTCAGGGCGTGCGCGACCAGGCCCCTGTCCAGCATGCGGTCAAGCTCTTTTCGCATCGCGATGCGCTGGGTACCCCTTGCGGTCAGGCAGAACACCTTGAGGATCAGCCCCTGCCCCAGGGCCTTGAGCGCCGGGTACAGCACCGCAGCGCTTTTGCCGGTGCCGGTGGGCATCACGGCGTACAGGCGCTTCCTGCGCGCGATGGCGGTATAGACCTGGGCGGCCATTTCGCGCTGGCCGGGGCGGTAGGCTTCATAGGGGAAGGGCAGGCGCGCCAGGCTCAGGTCGCGACGCTCCTGGTGATCAAGCAGCCTGACCTGCCAGGCCACCCAGCCTGTAAGCAATTCAAAAAAAGCGTCCCGAAGGCGCTCCCGCTCCCAGACCTGGGAAAACTGCGCCGTCAGCCCGCCTTGCGGGGTGACGTAACTGACCTTTAGACACACTGCACGAAGCCCGTCCCGCTCGCAGAGCATATGGCCGTAGCACACGGCCTGCAGCAGGTGTTCCTTCAGCGGCTCCTGCGGCGCTTCCCGGGGGGACAGCTTGATCTCATCGATCACGGGCGGCTGCGCGGCCGCGTCATACAGATCCATCCGGCCGCTGACGCGCACCTCCCGGCCCTCCAGGCTGCCCTGCCAGTCCAGCAGGGTCTCGGCCTTGGCGGAGCTGCCGCTTTGTCGGGCCAGGTGGCCCTGGCGGCCCAGCTCCATCGCCTGGGCTGAAATGGGCAGGATGTCCGGCTGAAAGACGCTGAATGCGACCAGGCTGCGCACGGATACGCGCAGGGGCTTGGCGGTCATGGAAGCCCCTCATAATCCACCCGCACTAGGCACAGCCCGCAGGCGGGCGCCGTGATGCCCAGGTCCAGCCGGTCTTTTGAGTCAAGCGCCCTGCGGAAGGCGTCCGTGTCCAGCTTGCCCTGGCCGATGGCGATCAAGGTGCCCGCGATGATGCGCACCATGTTGTATAAAAAAGCGTCCCCGCACACCTTGAGCACCAGCTCGTCGCCCTGCTGCGTGAGCAGGGCGCTGTGGATGGTGCGCACCGTGGTCCTGGCGTTGCCGCCGGCTGCCTGAAAGGCGGCGAAATCATGCCGTCCGACCAGGTCCCGCGCCGCCTGCCGCATCCTGTCCACATCCAGCGGCAGCGGTACGAAAGCGCAGAAACTATGCCGCAGCGCGCTGTTGTGGCGGCGGTTGAGGATGCGGTATTCATAGGTTTTCTGTTGGGCGTCAAAGCGGGCGTGCAGGGCGTCGCTCACGCGCTGCGAGACGGTCACCCGGATGTCCGGGGGCAGCAGGGTGTTGAGCACGAAGGGCCATTTCTCATCCGGAATGCTTGATGCCGTGTCAAAATGCGCGCGCTGTCCCAGGGCGTGCACACCGGCATCCGTGCGGCTGGCGCCGGTCAGGTGAGAGGCTTGCCCTGTGGCCCTGGCCAGCGCTGTTTCCAGCACCTGCTGCACCGCCAGGCCGTTGTCCTGGCGCTGCCAGCCGGCATAGCGCGTGCCGTCATATTCGATGGTGAGCAGGATGCGTTTCAAGCGAGCCACCCGGGCAGCAGGATCATAAGGTACAGCGCCAGCATGCTTAGCAGGGCCAAGGCGTCGCGCCGGCTATACTTCAGTTGATGCAGCCGGGTGCGGCCTTCCCCGCCGCGGTAGCACCGCGCTTCCATGGCCATGGCCAGGTCGCCCGCGCGGCGGAAGGCGCTGATAAACAGCGGCACCAGCAGCGGGATCATGGCCCGGGCGCGCGCCATCAGGTTGCCGGTCTCGAAGTCGGCGCCCCGCGCGGTCTGCGCCTTCATGATCTTGTCCGCTTCCTCAATCAGCGTGGGGATGAAGCGCAGGGCAATGGTCATCATCATGGCCATCTCATGCGCCGGAAACCTGATGATCCTCAGCGGCGAGGCCAGCCGCTCCAGGCCGTCCGTCAGGGTGACCGGCGCTGTGGTCAGCGTGAGGATGGAAGAGCCCGTCACCAGAAAAATCAGGCGGAAGGTAAAAATCAGGGCGTTGAGCAGGCCTTCCCGCCAGATGACGATGCTGCCTATGCGCACCAATTCCTGAGCGCCTGAAAAGAAGAACAGGTTGAGCACAAAGGTAATGACCAGCAGAACGCGCATGGGCCTGAGGCTGCGCAGCATCATGCCGGCAGGCAACCTGGCCATCCATGTGGCAAACGCCAGGTAGGCAGCCACGGGAAGGTAAAGCCAGAGGTTCCCGACCAGGAAGACCGCGATGATGTACAGGAAGGTCAGGATCACCTTGGTCCGCGGGTCCAGCCGGTGCACCGGGCTGTCCACCGGGTAATACTGGCCCAGGGTGATGTCACGCAGCATCGCCGCCACCTCCCCGTATGGCCGCGGCCAGGGCGTCGGCGATTTCTTCGGGATGGACATGGTCTGCCATGTTCAGTCCGGCCTGGCGCAGGCGGCGGGCCAGCTTGAAGCCGTCCGGGATGTCCAGGCCCATGGCGGCCAGCCGCTCCTGCTGGGAGAACACCTCCAGCGTGCTGCCCTGCATGACCAGGCGCCCCTTCTCCAGCACCGCGACGCGGGTGGCCAGCCGGGCCACGTCATCCATCGCGTGGGAGATCATCACCACCGTGGTGCCCTCCTGGTTGAGGCGCTTGATGTCCCCCAGCAGGAAATCGCGCGCGCGGGGGTCCAGCCCCGCGGTGGGCTCGTCCAATACCAGCACGCGCGGCTGCATGGCCAGTACGCCGGCCAGCGCCACCCGGCGCATCTGCCCGCCGGACAGCTCAAAGGGGGAGCGGTCCTTCATTTCCTCAAAATCCAGCCCCACCCGCGCCATGGCTTCCCGGACGCGCTGATCGACCTGCTGGCCTGTCAGGCCCATGTTCTTGGGGCCGAAGGCGATGTCCTTGAACACCGTCTCCTCAAACAGCTGGTGCTCCGGGTACTGAAACACCAGCCCCACGCGAAAGCGCAGCGCGCGGCGCCGGGCGCCCTTTTGATTGATGTCCTCGCCGTCCACCAGCACGCGCCCGCTGGTCGGCTCCAGCAGCCCGTTGAGGTGCTGGGCCAGCGTGGATTTGCCCGATCCTGTATGACCGATCAGGGCAAGCAGCTCCCCGTCATGGATGGTCAAGCTGATGTCCTCCAGCGCTACGGACACCCGGGGGCAGGAGCGGTAGTGGTGGCTTAGCTGCTCAAGCACGATGGGCACAGCCGCTTCACCTCCTCCACCATGTCGTCGACCGTGAGTACGCCGGAACTGATCGGAATGCCGCGCTCCTGCAGCAAATGGGCCAGCCTGGTCATGGGCGGCACGTCCAGCCGCAGCTCACGCAGCCTGTCCACCTGGGAGAAGATCTCCCCCGGGGTGCCGTCCATGGCGATGCGGCCATGGTCCATGACCAACACGCGCTGGGCGCGCGCCGCCTCCTCCATGAAGTGGGTGATCCAGACCACCGTGATGCCCTGCTCGCGGTTGAGCCGCAGGACGGTGTCCAGCACTTCGCGCCGCCCCTGGGGGTCCAGCATGGCGGTGGCCTCGTCCAGAATCAGGGCCTCCGGCTGCATCGCCAGGATCCCGGCGATGGCCACGCGCTGCTTTTGTCCGCCTGAGAGCAGGTGGGGCGCGTGCTGCTTGAACTGGCTCATTCCGGTCATCTCCAGCGCCCGGTCGATGCGCGCGGGCATTTCCTCCGGCGGGATGCCGATGTTTTCCAGGCCGAAGGCCACGTCGTCATACACCTGGGTAGCGACCAGCTGATTGTCCGGGTTTTGAAACACCATGCCCGCGGTGCGGCGGATATCCCAGATCCTGGCGTCATCCCGCGTGTCCATCCCGCTGACGGTCACGCTGCCCTGCGTGGGCAAAAACAGCCCGTTGAGCAGCTTGGCCAGCGTGGACTTGCCTGAGCCGTTGTGCCCCAGCACAGCCAGGAACTGGCCGCGCGGGATCTGCAGGCTGACCCTGTCCAGCGCGGCCGGCGCGCCGGGCTCGTAATAATAGCTCAGCTCGCTGAGCGTCAGGTGGGGGCTTTGGGTCATGCGTCCTCCCCGCGGTTGAAGGCGCCGCGCATGTCAAACATCCGGTAAAATTCCTTGATATAGTCATTGAAGCGGTCATTTAGGATGGCCTGTCTGGCGCCTGCCATCAGCCGCGTCAGGTAGCGCAGGTTGTGGGTGCTGCACAGCCGTGCGCCGGTGATCTCGCCGGTGTTGATCAGGTGGCGGATGTAGGCGCGCGTATAGTGCCGGCAGGCCTCGCAGTCACATCCCTCCTCCAGCGGCCTGAAATCCTCCTTGCAGGAAGCATTGCGCACCACCAGCCGCCCGTGCCGGGTCAGCACCGTGCCGTTGCGCGCGATGCGGGTGGCCAGCACGCAGTCAAACATGTCCACCCCGCGCAGCACGCCCTCCAGCAGGCAGTCCGGCGTGCCCACGCCCATCAGGTAGCGGGGCTTATTGACCGGCAGTTGCGGCACGGTGATGTCCAGCATCCGGTACATGAGCTCCTTGGGTTCGCCGACGGACAGCCCGCCGATGCCATAGCCCGGGAAATCCATCTGCGCCAGCGCCTGCGCGGATTCAACCCGCAGGTCCTCATAAAACGCTCCCTGGACAATGCCGAACAGCGCCTGATCCCCGCGCGTGTGCGCCGCGATGCAGCGCTGCGCCCAGCGATGGGTGCGCTCCATGTTCAGCCGGGCCTGGCTGTGATCGCAGGGGTAGGGCGAACACACGTCAAACACCATGGCGATGTCCGCGCCCAAGTCCTCCTGGATTTGCATGGAGGATTCCGAGGTCATCATCAGCGCGCTGCCGTCCAGGTGGTTGCGGAAGGCGACGCCTTCCTCCGTGATCCTGTTCAGGTCAGCCAGGGAAAACACCTGAAACCCTCCCGAATCCGTCAGGATGGGGCGATCCCAGGCCATGAAGCCGTGCAGCCCGCCGGCAGCCCTGATAATCTGGCTGCCCGGGCGCAGGGCGAGGTGGTAGGTATTGGCAAGCAGGATGGGCGCGCCAAGCTCCACCATCTCGCGGGAGGTCATGGCTTTGACCACGGCCTGTGTGCCCACAGGCATGTATACCGGCGTGGGCACCTGCCCGTGAGGAGTGTGCAAAACGCCGGCGCGGGCGCCGGACTGGGCGCAGACATGCTGCAGCTCAAAATGGACGGGACTTGACAAACGTTCTCCTTTGCAGGCGGGGCACAGCGCGCCGCGTACTACTGCGCCAGGTCGGGCCAATGGCGTTCCAGGGCGTCCAGGTCGCGCTGGTAGGGGTCAAAGTGCGCGCTGCGCGGCCAGCCGCCGGGCATCCGCCCGGGGGCGCAGACAAAGACCATGGCCTTGCCGGTGATCGGGTGGCTGAGCGCCAGGCGCATCCCCCACAGCGCGATCAGGCCGGAGGCGCCCTCCTTGTTGTAGCGCGCGTCGCCCAGCAGGGGATGGCCGAAGTGGGCCATTTGCGCGCGGATCTGGTGGGCGCGCCCGGTTTGCAGCCGGATGGCCACCAGGCTTTTTTCATCCGTGAAGCTTATCGTCTGGCCGGACAGGCTGGCCTGCTTGCCCTGCAGCTTCAGGTATTTGGGCAGCACGCGCACGGTGTTGGTCTGCTCATCCTTTTGAAGCCAGTCATTCAGCTGGAAGGTGGCGGGCGCGCGCCCGCGGCAGACAGCGATGTATTCCCGCGACAGGCTGCCCTCGCGCAGCTGCCGGCTGAGGCGGCCTGCTGCCTTGCTGGTCCGCGCGAAGGCCAGCAGCCCGCCCACCGGGCGGTCAATGCGGTGGATCAGGCCCAGGTAGGCCTCCCCGGGCTTTTCATATTTGACGCGGATGTATTCCTTGAGCAGGCTGTGCAAATCGGCGTCGCCGGTGATGTCCCCCTGGGTAAGCATCCGGGGCGGCTTGACAGCGACAATCAGGTGATTGTCCTCGTATAAAATCAGTTGGCTGACGTCGTTCAACTTGGTTCTCCTTTGGCTTGCCAGCGCCCGCTGGCGCCTGCCGGCAGGACGCCGCCTGAGGCAACGGGCAGGCAGAGTTCCCGGGACGCAATGCCGCCGCCGTGCAGCGGCAGCACCGCCTGTCGCAGGATGTTGTGCAATACGGCGGGCTGAAAGCCGGTGGTATAGCCGTTGATGAGAAAAAACAGGGGCCTGTCGCTGAGCAGCTGCGCGCACAGCTCGACCAGCGGGTACAGCTCGTCTTCCAGCTTCCAGACCTCCCCTGAAGGCCCCCTTCCGAAGCTGGGCGGATCCATCAGAATGCCGTCATACCGCTTGCCCCGGCGCAATTCGCGCTGGACAAAGGCTTTGGCGTCCTCGGTGATGAAGCGCCCCCGGTCCTCCGGGATGCCGCTCAACGCGCGGTTTTCCTTGGCCCACAGCACCATGCCCCGGGCGGCGTCCACATGGGTGACCTGGGCGCCCGCCTTGAGCAGGGCCACGGTCGCGCCGCCCGTATAGGCAAACAGGTTCAGCACCCTGGCAGACGGACGCCGGCGCACCAGGCCGGCCATCCAGTCCCAGTTGGCGGCCTGTTCGGGAAACAGGCCGGTATGCTTAAAGCCGGTCGGGCGCACATAGAAGCGCAAATCGCGGTAGCCAACCTCCCAGCGCTCCGGCAGCGTCCTGCGGAAGGACCAGGCGCCGCCGCCCTCGCCCGAACGCTGGTATACCGCGTCCGCCTGCGACCAAAGGGATGCGTCTGATTTGGGCCAGATGACCTGGGGATCAGGCCTGGACAGGATCACGTCTCCCCAGCGCTCCAGCTTCATGCCCTCGCCGGTGTCCAGCACCTCAAAATCCTGCCAGGCGTCAGCGATGAACATCAGCCCTTCTCCCGGCGCAGGGAGGCTTCGAACAGCGTGGTACGCACAGCGCGGTCCCAGTCCCTGAGGCGCTCCTGCCGCAGCTGCGCGTCCCAGGCAGGTGTAAAGGCGCACTCCGGCCGCCATTTCCCGGCCACCTGAGCAGGGCTTGAAAACATCCCGACCCCCAGACCGGCCAGCAGCGCGGCGCCCAGGGCGGTGGTCTCGCGTACCTGCGGGCGGAGCACAGTGATGCCGGAGATATCTGCCTGCATCTGCATCAGCAGGTCGTTGGCGGTGGCTCCGCCATCCACGCGCAGGGCTTCCGGCGCGCAGCCTAGGGAGGCGGCCATCAGCTGCAGCAGGTCGTTTGACTGGAAGGCGATGGATTCCAGCGCGGCGCGCGCCAGGTGGGCGGCCTTGGCGCCGCGGCTGAAGCCGGTCAGCGTGCCCCGGGCATACATGTCCCAATGGGGCGCGCCCAGGCCGGTAAAGGCAGGCACAAAGCACACGCCGGCGGTGTCAGGCACCTGGGACGCCAGCTGCTCTGACTGGGCGGCGGTAGAAATCAGGCCCAGCTCATCCCGCAGCCACTGGATGGCGGCGCCGGCGACAAACACGCTGCCTTCCAGCGCGTACATCGGCTTGCCGTTCAGGCGCCAGGCCATGGTGGTCAGCAAACCGCGCTCATCGCGCACCGGGCGGGCGCCGGTGTTCATCAGCATGAAACAGCCGGTGCCATAGGTGTTCTTGACCGCGCCCTCCTCAAGGCAGCCCTGGCCAAACAGCGCCGCGTGCTGATCGCCCGCCAGCGCCGCGATGGGGATGGCCTGCCCTAAACAGCGCTCATCCAGCGTGCCGATGACCCCGGCCGTATCCTTCACCTGCGGCAAAAGCGCGCGGGGGATGTTGAACACGCGCAGCAGGTCGTCGTCCCAGTCCTGTTCCTTTAGGTTGAACAGCATCGTGCGCGCGGCATTGGTGGCGTCCGTCACATGCGTCTGACCGCCCGTCAGGTGCCAGGCGAGGAAGCTGTCCACCGTGCCAAAGCACAGTTCGCCCCTTTCCGCACGCGCCTGGGTACCGGTTTGGTCCAGCAGCCAGCGGATTTTGGAGGCTGAGAAATAGGCATCGGGCACCAGGCCGGTTTTGTCCCGGATCATCTCCGTGAGGCCATCCTGCTTGAGGCGCTCGATGATGGGCGCGGTGCGGCGGCACTGCCAGACGATGGCGCGGTGGATGGCCTGCCCTGTTTTCCGGTCCCAGATCAGGGTGGTTTCCCGTTGGTTGGTGATGCCGATGGCGGCGATCTCCTTTGGCTGGATGCCGCCGGTGGAAAGCGCCTGGCGCATCGCGCGCACAGTGGTGTCCACCAGGTCCATGGGCTCATGCTCCACCCAGCCGGGCTGCGGGTAGTGCTGGGTGAACTCAAAGGCCGCCGATGCGCTCAGGCGGCCTTCGGGCGTGAACACGATGGCCCGGGAGGAGGTGGTTCCCTGGTCAAGCGCCAGGAGAAATTGTCTGTTCATACTGCTCCTTTTGCAGCCTACTCCAATCGGATACCGTACAGGCGGTGGTTGTCGCGGCTGGCGGTGCCGATCACCAGGATCTCATTGTAGACCGCCGGGGAACCTTCGATTGTACCCTCCAGGTTCAGGGTATGAAGCACCCGGCCGCTGCGCCCCTCGATCAGATAGAGCATGCCGTCCAGCCCGGCCTGCACCACGCGCGCGCGGCCGTCCTCATCATACACGGCGACCGGGGAAGAGATGGCTCCGCCGGGAACCGGCAGGCGCCAGACCTCCTGGCCGGTTTGCTTGTTCAGCGCCAGCATGGTGGCGCCATCCTCCGTCAGGTTGACGGTGAAGATGACCAGGTCAGCGATCTGCCCCTGGCCGACCACCGGGCTGGCCTTGAGTCCGCTGCGCTCATTCTTGTCATACTTGGCCTTGACGGACACCGCCCAGACCTCCTCGCCGGTGAGCGCGTCGATGCGCCGGAGAACTGCATTGCCCTTTGAGCGCGCATACACCGTGGTGCCGGTATACAGCGCCAGGGTGTCGTTACCCTCCAAATCCAGCGCGGGCGTGGCATCGGTGTTGTCCCCGGTGTCAAAGGCCCAGACCGTCTGCATGGTGGTGGTGTCCACCGCGCGCAGGATGCCCCGCTTGTCGGCAAGGAAGGCATAGGGCCCATACATCGCCACGGAGCCTTCCGCGCTGACGGTGGTGTCCTTTTGCTTGGAGGTCTTGCTGCGCAGGTAAACGGTTTGCGGGTCGATGGTCAGGCTGATGGGGTTTTTGAAGTCATATACCGTGTTCAGCTTGACGGTGTACAGCAGACCGTTCTCGCCGGCAACCACAAAGGAATCGGCGTCGCGCAGGAACAGCCCTGTGCCGTCAAAGGCGCCGTTGGTGGAATACTGTACCTGGTTTTTGGTCTTCCTGCCGTTGATGAACATGGCCTGGGACTGGTCGATCAGGTTGTACAGGTACATTCCGATCGGGCCGGTCCCGCCGGGCATGATGGATACGCCCTGGCCAAAGGCGATCAGGGGCCGGCCAAAGGCATCCACCGCGACGGAGCCCTTGAGCGGGTAGCCGATATTGATCGGGTCGCGCGTCGGCTGGCCGTCCGCCAGGTCCAGGAAATAGACCTTGCCATCCTGGGCGGCGGCGATGACTTCCTTGAGCGCGCTGATATCCTTCTTTTCTTCCACAATGTTCATGCCGGAGCGCGTCTGCAGCGTCCACTTGACAATGGCCGGCTGCCCGGTCCAGCCCATGCCGTGCAGCGTGCCGTCATTCTTTGTGCGCAGGCTGCCCAGCTCGGTCTGCCAATGGATGCTCATCTGCTCCAGCGGCATGGGGGCCACGCCAAAGGCCGCGTTCTGGCGCATGCTGTCACCGCGGAAGGTAAACACGCCCCCGGGATAATAGGTGTACAATTCGCCGCCCTGCGCGCTGAGGGGTTCCGTGCGCAGGTAATCGTTTTGTTTCTTGCTGCCGATGTAGACTGCTTCCGTGACGCCCATCTTCTGCGGGCTGTGATCCTCGTGGGCGCTGAGCACCAGCGCGGGCATCGGCGTAGCGGTTGGCGCAGGCGTTGCCGCGGAGGCCGGGGTTTCCACCGGCTCCGACGGCATCATATTTTCCGGAAGCGTTTCCCCGGCAAACCCCGCCATCATGTCTTCGGGGAGCTCTTCGCCCGGGAAGCCCGCCATCGTGCCTTCGGGGAGCTCTTCTCCCGGGAACTCCGCCATCATGTCCTTGGGGAACTCTTTGCCCGGGAACTCCGCCGACATGTCCTCGGGGAGCTCTTCTCCCGGGAACTCCGCCGACATGTCCTCGAGGAGCTCTTCGCCCGGGAACTCCGCCGACATGCCCTCGGGGAGCTCTTCTCCCGGGAACTCCGCCGGCATGTCTTCCGGAAGCCCTTCCTCGGAAAATTCCGCCGGCGACGGAGCCGAGGTAAACACCGGCAGCAGGTTCAGCAAGGCGGCAGGTGTTGCCGTAACGCTTTGGGCAGCTGCATGGTCCGGTTCTGCTGGCAGACCGAACTGTTCGGTCGGGGGGGCAATATCCGTCGGGTCGGCTGCCGGGATCTGAGTGGGCAAAAGCTCCGGCGTGGGCGTCGGCGGTTTCGGCGTGGGCGTCGGCGGCTCCGGCGTGGGCGTCGGCGGCTCCGGCGTGGGTGTCGGCGGTTCCGGCGTGATGATGGGGGCCGCTACAGTCAGATGGATTATTTTGTTGGTGGTATACAGCACCTTGCCCACCACAATGCCCGCGGTCAGCGTGGTATCCATGGGCTTGGTGAAAATGGCGCTCAGCGTCCAGATGGTGTTGTTGGGCGCATCCACCGCCTCCGTGACGCCGGTGATCTCATTGCCCACCTCGTCAATGATGCGCACGCCGTCGATGGCCTGGCTGGCTGTGAAGGTGAACACGGTCTTGACGCCGGTCTGCACATTGTACTCAGGCGTATCAAACTTGATCAGCTGGGGCGGATCGGTTTTCTTCAGGCCCAGCAGGCTCAGGCCGCCGTCCACCACGCTGGTGGAAATCCGCCTGGCGCTGCCCAGGATGCCGGTAGCGTCCTTGGGAATCAGGAAATAGCTGCCGGCCAGCAGGATACCGCACAGCAGCAGCAGGCTGAGCAGCACCCAGGGCCAGCGGCGCGGAGGCAGGTCGTCATCGTCATAGTAATAATCGTTATACACCGGCTGGCTCATGGCCTGCGGGTCGCGCCTGGACAGATAGTAGTCGTTTTCCTCATAGACCTGCGGCGGCGTCTGGCGCGCGCGGGGCTGGGAGGCGTCATAGCCGTCCAGGGGCATGGGCGCCTGTTCCTCTTGCGGGAAGCTGGCGTTCTGCGGCTGCTGCGAAGGCGCGCTTTCAGGCTGCATGTGGCGGTCAGCGCGGCGCCGGCGCGGCTCTTGAGGCTGATGATAATTTGACATCAACACGCTCCTTTCGGGTGTGCCATAATGTAGGTCAGTAGGCGATCTTTCTGTAGATATAGTGCACCAGATCGCTCAGGGCAATCCGGTCCTGGGCCATGCTGTCCCGGTCGCGCACGGTGACTGTGTCATCCTCCAGGGTATCAAAGTCCACCGTGACGCAATAGGGCGTGCCGGCCTCATCCGCCCGGCGGTAGCGTTTGCCGATGGAGCCGGTCTCGTCGTAGTCCGTCATAAAATGGCGGGAGAGCTCTTTGTGAATCTCGCGGGCTTTGTCGCCCAGCTTGTTTTTTTGCAGCGGCAGCACAGCCACCTTGAAGGGCGCCAGCGCCGGATGCAGCCGCAGCACCACGCGGACGTCGCCGCCCTCCAGCTCTTCCTCGTCATAGGCGTCGCACAGGAAGGCCAGGGCCATGCGGTCCGCGCCCAGGGAGGGCTCGACCACATAGGGGATGAAGCGCTCGTTGGTGACAGGGTCGATGTATTCCATGTTTTCGCCGCTGTGCTCCTGGTGCTGCTTCAGGTCAAAATCCGTGCGGTCGGCAATGCCCCACAGCTCGCCCCAGCCAAAGGGGAAAAGATACTCGAAGTCTGTGGTGGCCACTGAGTAGTGGGAAAGCTCCTCAGGCGAGTGGTCCCTCAGGCGCAGGCGGTCTGCCTTGATGCCCAATTCCAGCAGCCAGTTATGGCAAAAGGCGCGCCAGTACTTAAACCATTCCAGGTCGCTGCCCGGGCGGCAGAAAAACTCCAGCTCCATCTGCTCAAACTCGCGTGTGCGGAAGATGAAGTTGCCGGGCGTGATCTCATTGCGGAAGGATTTGCCAATTTGCGCGACGCCCAGGGGCAGTTTGCGCCGGGTGGCGCGCACGATGTTTTTGAAGTTGACAAAAATCCCCTGGGCAGTCTCCGGGCGCAGATAAATCTCGGCCGCGGAGTCCTCCGTCACGCCCTGGTGCGTCTTGAACATCATGTTAAACTTGCGGATGCCGGTAAAATCAGCCTTGCCGCAGCTGGGACAGACAAGCTGATGCTCCTTGATGTAGGCCTCCAGCTGCTCGTTGGTCCAGCCGCCCACCTCGATGGAGCCGCCCTTCTTTTGGACATTGTCCTCAATGAGCTGGTCGGCGCGGAAGCGGGCCTTGCAGGCTTTGCAGTCCATGAGCGGGTCATTGAAGTTGCCGGCATGGCCGGAGGCCACCCATACGCTGCGGTTCATCAAAATCGCGCTGTCCAGCCCGACGTTGTACTCGCTTTCCTGGACAAATTTCTTCCACCAGGCGCGCTTGACATTGCGTTTGAATTCGACGCCCAGGGGGCCGTAATCCCAGGTGTTGGCCAGGCCGCCGTAAATCTCGGAGCCCGGGAAAATATAGCCGCGGACCTTGCACAGGGCGACCAGTTTGTCCATCGTTAATGACACGGTGCTTCCTCCTCATCGTAAACGAATTCATCATAGGGCTACAGGGGCTGTTTGTCAAGAAAACGCTATATTTCAAGGCGCTTTATGAGGGGGATGACCCGGCTTGCCGGCGCTTTGGGCTGATAAGGTCCCCAAAGCCGGAATCATGCAGCAGGCGCTCTCCGGTTCTTGGCAGCGCACCCCCGGAGCATGGGCTTCCGGGGGTGGCTGTATGCAGGGGCGCTGCCGCGCCCGCGGTCTTAGACCTTATTCTTCAATTTCGCGGCCACCATTTCGGCTGCGCCGTCATACTCATGCCGCGGCAGGTGCAGGACCATGAACACAAAGGCATAGGGCCGGTACAGGGTGATGCGCCCCGCGCGCGGATGCAGCTTGAAGCGCGCGGCGTCCGCCCAGACCAGGTACTCCTCATGCGCGAGCAGGAAGGGCCGCCCCTCGCTGTTGGGCTGGAAGGCCGCCCTGTCATACCGGATCATGCGCGTCCAGCATTTGATGCGCGTGGGTTCAATCCAGGTACGCTTGAGCACGCCCCTGGGGTCGAGCATGTACTGGACTGTTTCCCTGCCCTGCAGGAGCAGGGCCAGCAAACCCAGCGCGATCATCGCCAGGCCCAGACCGATGGCCACCGCCGGGATGCCGGTGGACTTAAAAAAAACGGTGAAGGCGGCGGGGCCGGTCAGGATGTATTCAATCAGCAGCATGACGGTCACCGCCAGCGCGACCGTGCCCGCTGCGACACGCAGCAGGAGCCCCAAACGGTTCACGTCGGCCAGGGCCGGGCGGCTGTCCTCCCAGACATAGCGCACCGAGGGGTTGCCCAGGCTGCGCCCGCAGCCCTCACAGACCGGCTGAGGGTTCTGGCGCACGCACTTGGGGCAAAAATAGACCAGCATGGGCTCTCCTTCGCGGGGTTCTCGCGCTGCGCGCGGACACAGCCTTAGTATAACAGCACGGGATGGAGCAAGCAAATACGCGCCAGCTGGCCAGCCGGCGCGGTGTTCATAAGGAAGAAGCGGGTCTATCCCTTGACCGCGCCAGCCATCATGCCCTTAATGAGCCGTTCCTGACCGATGACAAAGGCCAGGATCATCGGCAGCGAGCTGAGGGTCAGGGCGGTCATGATCATGGTCTGGTTGGCTGAGTACTGGCCCTGATATTCCCAGATGGACAGGGGCAGGGTCCGGATATTGACTGACTGGGTAAGCACCAGGGCGAAGATGAATTCGTTCCACATCATCACGCTGTTGTAGATGGCCAGGGTAGCCATGCCCGGGACGGACAGCGGCAGGATGACATTGAAAAAGGTGCGTATTTTGCCGCAGCCGTCGATTTCCGCCGCCTCCTCCAATTCCGTCGGGATGCCTTTCATAAAGCCCGTCAGGATGAAGACCGACATGGGCACATTGAAGGCCACATAGGGGCCGACCAGCGCCCAGTGGGTATCGTAGATGCCGATGTTTTTGCTCATCAGGAAGACTGGGATGAGCGTCGCGTGCAGGGGAATGGCCATGCCGGCCAGGATCAGCACGTACAGCGCCTTGCTGCCCCGGAACACGAAGCGGGACAGGGGATAGGCCGCGAAGGCGCTAGTTGCCAGCGTCAGGAACAGGCTGATGCCAACCACGAACAGCGAGTTGCCCACATAGCACGGGAAGGTTCCCTTGGTCAGGACATCAACATAGTTGCCTAGGTAGAAGGACTTGGGCAGGGCGAACATTCCGCTGGTGAACAGCTCCTTTTGCTGCTTGAGGGAGGTCATGATCATGTAGAAGAAGGGCGTGACCGTGATCATTGCCCAGAACAGCAGCAGGATACCGATCAGGACACGCAGGGTGATTTTTTTCATGGCCTGTCCCCCCCGCGGTTGATCAGGAAGAGTGTGGAGGCTGAAATGAAGGTGATGATAACAAACATGCTCATGGCGATGGTGGATCCGTAACCCATCTGGTTGGTCACGAAGGCGTTTTTATACATATATGTGGCCATCAGTTCGGTCGCACCGTAGTGAACCCCGTTCACTGAATAGACAGGCCCGCCGCCGGTCATCACGTAAATCAGGTCAAAGTACTTGAGGGACCCCACCAGGGACAGCACGCAGGCATGCTTGATGGTGGGCTTGAGCAGCGGCAGCGCGATGCGCCAGAAATAATTGGACTTGGTCGCGCCGTCGATGATGGCCGCCTCATAAATATCCGTGTTGATGCCGCTGAGCCCGGCCATAAAATAGACCATGTAGAAGGGGATATACTGCCAGCAGATAACGCCGATGACGGCGTACATCGCACGGGCGGGATGCCCCAAAAGGTCTACCGCCCCTTTACCGAACCACGACATCATCACCTTGACGATGCCGAAGTAAGGGTCAAAGGCGTAGCGGAACAGGAGGCCGATGGCGACGGAAGCCATCAGGTAGGGCAGGAAGTAGGCAATCTTGAGGGGCCTGAGCTTCTTTCCGCCCAGGTCCAGGACAAAGCCCAGCGCCATGCCGATAGGCAGCTGGATGAGGATGGACAGCACAACGATTTTAAGGTTGTTGCCAAAGGAATGCCAGAATACGCTGTCCGACAGCAGGATTTTCCAGTTGGCAAAGCCAACATACTCCGGCGCGACCTTGGAAAAACCGCTCCAGGAGGTCAGGCTCAGTTCAAACGAGTGAACTACCGGGTAAAGGATGAAAACCACGATAAAAAACAGCGCCGGCAACAGGAAGACCGCCGCGGTCAACATTACCTCCCGTTTCCGGGCTTTGTTCAGACGGCTGCTGCTTGCCTGCAAGACCATCCCTCCCCCCTGAACAATATCGCGGGGGAAGGGTACTGCAACCCTTCCCCCAAAAGAAAGCTGAAGCTATTGCGCGTCGATGCCGGCCTGCATGGCCTTGTTGACTTCTTCAGGCGTCATACTCAGGCCAAACAGCGCCTGGCTGGTGTCCTTGTGAAGCTCGGCCATGGCGGGGCTCATGTACTGGTCATACCACAGCTGCACTGAGGAGGCGTTGCTGACCACGTCCAGGATGGTCTGCAGGTTGGGATCCTCCACCTTGAGGCCCTTGACCGGCGGCAGCTTGCCAACGGCCAGGCGCTCCTGGATGCCCTCCTCGTCCATCATGGTTTTGAGGAACTCAAAGGCCATCTCGCTGTGCTCGCAATTGGCGGAGATGTGGTAGAAGTTGTCGCCGACCGTGCCGACGACCGCGGTCGGGTCGCCCGCCCCACCCTCATACACCGGGAAGGGGATGATGGCGACATTCTGCATGAAGTCCGGGTTCTCGGACGCGCCGGTGGCAAGGAACCAGCTGCCCATCAGGTACATTGCGGCGTTGCCGGTGTACAGCAACATGCGGGACTGGCCGTTATCCTCATCTAGGCCGTTGAAGCCCTCATTGAAATACCCGGCCTTGACCCACTTCTGGATGATCTCGCCAGCCTGGGTGAAAGCGGGATCCAAAAAGCCGTCAGGCTTGAAGCGGTTGGCGGCGTTCATGAACACCTCAGCGCCGCCGATGCGGTTGACCAGGTACATATAGTACATTGAACCTGTCCACTTGGTGGCGTTGGCCAGGGCAAAGGGCGCGATGCCCTTGGCCTTGAAGGCTTCAGCCACGGCTTCCAGCTCCGCGACGGTGGTCGGGTACTCAAGGCCCGCGTCTTCGAAAGCCGACTTGCTGCAAAACAACATCGCGACCGCCACGTTCTCCACAGGCACTCCCCAGATTTTTCCGTCATAGGTGACCTGGTCGATGGCTGCGTCCATGAACAGGTCCTTATAATTGTCTTTCTCCATGAGTGGCGTCATGTCGAAGAGTTGGTTGGCGAGGACGTACTCGATCATCGTGCCGCCGGACCATGAGGGGAAGATGTCCGGTTCCTCGCCCGCGGCCAGGGCAACCTGGATCTTGGTCTTGTAGGGGTCGTTCTGGTAGACGGAGATGTCGATCTTGTAGCCCGGGTTGGCCGCCTCAAAGCGGGCCTTGGCCTTTTCAATAACCTCCTGCTGCGGTGGCTGGGTCTGGATGTGCCAGAGGGTGATGACCTTGTCCTCAGCCAGGGCCGGGGCGAACAGGGACAGGAGCATCAGGGCTGCCAGGATGACACTTAGTAGTTTGTGCATATTTTCCTCCTTATTTTTATGTTTCCGGCGGAACCCGCCGGGATGTCCGATGGACAGGGCGCACCGGTACCGCATGATATAAAACCTTTCATTTTGTATGTTTATACCATAAACATACGGTATTTGTCAACAATTGTTCATTGGCGCCCAGCTTCCGCTTTTCCTGCATTGACTTTCTGATCTTCCCGGTTATATTGACAAATCAAGCGTCAATGTGTTTAATAAAGCAAGTCAAATGCAGCCGATGGTCAATCTCCGGGGGGCATGCTTGATGACAAGTATATTTTACATTTGAGAAAAAGAGGTGAATAGAGGACAGCGATATAATGGTCAATGAAAAAGGCTGATATTTGATCTGAATAAGGAGAAGACGTTATGGATAATGAATATTTGGTCATCAGTCTTGTCATTTCGGCAGGTCTTGGTTTAATCCCTGCAAGCATCGCTAAACGCAAAGGCTATAGCTTTGGGGTATGGTGGTTTTATGGATGGATGCTATTCATTGTTGCCATCATCCACGCAGGTTTTTTGAAAGACAAAAACGCCCAACAGGCGCAAAATTATCAGGATCGTCCAATTCTTTACTCTCCGCCATCGAACGCTGGGCAGAACGTGGCGGATGAGTTGAGGAAGTACAAAGATCTTATGGATGAAGGCGTTATCAGCCAGGAAGAGTTTCAGGCCAAAAAAGAACAGCTTTTGAGACTGAGGTGAGAGAAGATATCATGTCAAACACAGAAAACGGCAAACAATATGCGTTCATAGCGGCGATTTCTTACTTGGTGTACGTTTTATACAATATCGTCACCAGGTTTGTACATATCATACGTGGTTATCCGATCACTGCGATCAATCTTCTGTTTTGGCTTATATTGATTGGCATTGCGGTAGCATGTTTTACAAAAAACAGAACCGTGCTGCTTGTTGCGGCAGGCGCAAAAACGCTGTTGTTTGCGTATAGATTGTTCAGCTTGTTTAGCTTGGGTAATGTTTTAGGCTTTTTGGCTTATGCGGCGCTCCTGGTCTTAGCAATACTTTCTGTCAAAAAGAACAAGCTGGCGGGAAGCATCTGGTTTTTGCCGGCTGCATGTCTGCTTGCAGAGCTTCTTATTGAATGGAACGGATACAGGTATTTCAACCGTTTGTCAGTAACCTGGGAGTCGATGCTTGCCGGTATAGTCAAGTTGGTTGGATTGATTTTTGCAGGCATGTGGATAAAGAAAACTGTCGCTGAGAGCACCGATGATATTCTGGTAAATGAGCAAGGAGCGTTTCATTCTCAGGCAATTGGCAATCACGCAGCAACCGGCGGGGCGGACAAATTGAGGATGTATAAGGATTTGCTTGATTCCGGCGTCATCACACGGGATGAATTCGAAGCGAAAAAAAAGCAAATTTTGGGCTGTGACAACGAAGTGCTGTACTGATACCAGTCTTTTGTTCATCGCCGCACCGGATTTATATCGCCCTTATGTATTATCAATGAAACTCGGCGCGGCTTCAGCTGTTTTTCGGCTTCCTTCCTTATCAGGATATCGGGATTCCTTCCCGATTTGAAAGCGACATGGTTTTATAAGTATCAGCTGAGTATCCTGATCATAGAAGCCTCCGGCATAATTATCACCGGAGGCTTTTGTTGATTTTCGCAGTGTTGCGCACTTCCTGTTTTCTCCCGTGATGTGATAGGATAGGGCATCAGCAACTTCGGAGGATTCGTCCATGAGCGGTTTGTCCGGTCCGGCGCGCGTGGCGCTGCTTGGCCTCAACTCCCAGTACGTGCATTCCTCCCTGGCGCCCTGGTGCCTGAAGGCGGGGCTGAAGGAATACGCCAGGGCGCCCTATGAAGCCCGGGTCATTGAGGGCACGGTCAATGAGCCTTTGGAGGCGGTGGCCGGGCGCGTCATCGACGCGGCGCCTGACATCCTGAGCGTCTCCTGCTATATCTGGAACATCGTGTTCGTGCAGCGCCTGCTGCCCCTGCTGCGCGCGGCCCTGCCCCATTGCGTTTTTGTGCTGGGCGGGCCGGAGGTTTCGTTTTGCGCCGGGGAGGTGCTGGCGCGCATCCCCGAGGCGGATTATGTGCTGTGCGGGGAGGGTGAATTCCCCTTCGCGCGGCTGGTGGATGTGCTCAGCGGCCTCGGGCTGGTGATCGCGGTGCCCGGGCTGTGCTTCCGGGTGCCCGGCGGCTGTGAGCTTCACGAGCCTTTCCAGCATCCGGAGATGCAGCCCAGCCCCTATGACGGGGAGTATCTGCGCAGCCTGGATGGCCGCATCGCCTATCTGGAGACCAGCCGCGGCTGCCCCTATGCCTGCGCTTTTTGCCTGTCCGGCCGCGACGAGGACGGGCTGCGGCGGGCGCCGCTTGAGCGCGTCTTTGAGGAGATCCTGCTGCTGGCCAACTCCGGCAGCCGCACCATCAAGCTGGTGGACCGCACCTTCAACGCGGACCGCAGGCGGGCGCTGAAAATCCTGCGTTTCATCGCCGGCGAATACGGCGCGCGCATCCCAAAGGGCGTTTCCTTTCATTTTGAGGTAGCCGGCGACCTGTTGGATGGTCCCCTGCTGGAATTGGTGGCCGGGGCGCCGGCAGGGCTGTTCCGGTTTGAGATCGGCCTGCAGTCCATGGACGAGCATAGCCTGCGTCTGGTGCGCCGTAAGACCGACATGGCCCACCTGACCCGCCAGGTCAGCAAGCTGATCGACAGCGGGCGGGCGCATGTGCACCTGGACCTGATCGCGGGGCTGCCCGGGGAGGGCCTGGCGGAGTTTGCGCGCGGCTTTGACGCGGCCTATGCCCTGCGCCCGCACGCGCTGCAGCTGGGCTTCCTGAAGCTGCTCCACGGCAGCGCGATGCGCGAAGAGCCGGACACCTATCCCTGCCGATTTGATGAGAACCCGCCCTATGAGGTGCGTGAGACCCCCTGGCTGAGCGCCGAAGACCTGCGAACGCTCAAACTGGCTGAGCGCGCCCTGGACAAGCTCCACAACTCCGGGCGCTTTGCGGGCACCCTGCGCTGGCTGACCACAGCGGGCGGCTGTACGCCCTTCGCGCTGTTCCTGGCCCTGGGCGAGGTCATCGCGCGCGCGGAGGCGGATGCGGGCAGCCTGTCCCTGGACGCGCTGACCGACCTGGTGGCGGAACATCTGTTCGCGCGCCATCCTGACAAAGCCGCCCTGCTAAGGGACCTGCTGCTGAGGGACCGCCTGGCCTCCGTCAAAACCACCCTGCTGCCCGCCAGCCTCAAGCGCAGGGACGCGCGCTATCACGAACTCAAGCGTGCGCTGGACAGGCATTTCCCCAGAGAAGAAAATACCCCCCGCGCGATCGGCCTGCTGTACGCGGGGGAGGAGGACCAGGTGGTGTTTTGCGACTACCTGCAAGCTGACCCGGTCACCGGGCTGTATGACCTGCAGGTGATGCCGGCGGCGCAGCTGTTGGCGTCCCCGGAATAAAAGCCAGGCTCCTTGATGAAGCCCGGTTCATATATCAGCTTTCTATAATTTCTCTGAAATCTCTCCGAGCGGCCGGATGATCCGGTTGCGGTAGATGTAAACCTGATGCCGCAGGCCCTTGTCTTCCTGAATGGGCGCGCGGTCTTCCAGCGCCCAGCCCGGGCGTTCATCCAGCCGGGGAAACCAAGTATCCGCCGCCGGCGCGCTGGCCTCCACCCGCGTCACATAGGCGGTGTGGCAGCAGTCGATCAGCGCGTGGTACAATTGCCCCCCGCCGATGAGCATGACCTGCTCCGGCGGCAGGCTGTCAATGAGGTCCGAAAGCTCGTTCAGGCTGTGGGCCGCCTGCGCCCCCTGGCGGCAAAAGCCCCGGTCGCGCGTGAGCACGATGGATGAGCGCCCGGGCAGCGGGCGCCCCCCCGGCAGCGAGTCCAGGGTGGCGCGGCCCATGACCAGGGTCTTGCCCAGGGTCATGCGCTTGAAGTATTGCAGGTCCTTGGGCAAGTGGAAGAGCATCCCGCCCGCCCGGCCGATGGCCCAGTTGCTGTCTACAGCGACGATCGCGTCCATGCCCCGCTCCTAAATCGCCATCTCAAACTTGCCGGGCAGCTTGTGGCTCTGGTAGTTTTCAAGGTAGATATCGTCCACGGTGAAGCGGTAAAAATCATCGATGTTCGGATTGATGTGAAGGGCGGGCGCCTCAAAGGGCGCGTTTTCCAGGATGGCCTCGACCATGGGCACATGCCGGTCATAGATGTGGGCATCGGCAATCACATGGACCAATTCGCCCGCTTCCAGGCCGCTGACCTGCGCGAACAGGTGGGTCAGCACGGAATATTGCACCACGTTCCAGTTGTTGGCGGCCAGCATGTCCTGGGAGCGCTGGTTGAGGATGGCGTTGAGCTTTTTGCCGGTGACATTGAAGGTCATCGAGTAGGCGCAGGGATACAGCGCCATCTCATGCAGGTCCTGGTGCACATAGATGTTGGTGATGATGCGCCGGGAAGCGGGATTGTGCTTCAAGTCGTAGAGCACGCGGTCCACCTGGTCAAACTGGCCTTCGCGGTAGGTGTGCTTGACGCCCAGCTGGTAGCCGTAGGCCTTGCCGATGGAGCCGTTCTCATCCGCCCACAGGTCCCAGACATGGCTGTTCAGATCCTTGATGTTGCTGGATTTTTTCTGCCAGATCCAGAACAGCTCGTCCACCGCGTTTTTCAGCGGCGTGCGGCGGATGGTCAGGATGGGGAACTCCCGGGACAGGTCGTAGCGGTTGACCAGCCCGAAGACCTTGACGGTGTGCGCCGGCGTGCCGTCCTCCCAGCGCGGTCGCACCGGCTGGTCCCTGTCCCAGACGCCCTGGCTCAAAATCTGCCTGCAGTTATTGATAAATACGGTATCCGCGTAGCTCATGCTTTCCTCCGCGCAGGTGTTCTGCTTGCTATTCTACCCCAAGGCTGTCGCTTTATCCAAACCCGGTCCACAGACAGGGCGGCTGATATAGATATGGCGCTTTTTTGCGTCCAAAGCGGCAACACCGGTTTTGACGGGGAGGATCAGCCTGTTTCCGCCTGCTCCATCAGGTCATGGGCCAGCCGCTCAAGGGTCTCCTCCGGGACGGCGTCCAGCGCGCCTTGGCTGACAAAGCCGGCGCCGCTGTCCGCGTCCTGCTCATGGAGCGCGTCCCGGAGGGCCAGCAGGGGCCGGGCGCTTTCCCCCAGGGAGGCCTTTACCGCCTCCTGTTTTTCCTTTTCCAGCATCGCCAGAGCCTGCAGCAGCAGGGTGACGCGGCGCTGTTTGTTTTTGGCTTCCCGGGCGCAGCCCAGCAGGTAAAAAATCCGAAGCATGCTCTCTTTCTCCTTTGGATCACCCCGGCGCGCCTGGTGGCGCCAGGCCAGAAGAAATACCAGGCACAGGGACAGGGCTAAAATGGCGGGCCAGCCCGGCCTGCGGACCTGGAAGTAGACAGGGGATTGCCCGTTTTTGGGCAGGACAGGCGGGTCATAGGGCAGGCCGTAATCCTCAAACAGCCCCCTGAGGTTGAGCAGGGAGATCACCGGGATGCCCCGGGTCAGGTAGTAAGCGCCCAGCCCCTCTTCCCCGCTGGTGAACGTTCCCGGGCTTTTGATCAGGCCCCTGGCTGTCCATAGGGGGCTGTCCGAGGGGCCCAGGGCGGCGTCATGCCCGCCCACGGACACAAAGCAGTCGATCCGCCCCAGGGCGCTCCTGCGCAAAGCGACGGCCTCCTCATAATCCCGTGGCCGGGTGAGGCCCATGCGCTCATACAGGGCCAGGATGTCCCGGGCTTCCTCGGGGAAGGCCCAGCCCATCATATTTTGTCCGCTGTCCTCCTGACCGCCCGGGGTGATGAGGGCCGGCGGGCTCGCAATCAGCCCCTTGTCGTACAGCAGCAGCAGCATCTCCGGCGCGCTGAGGGCGGGCTGGTTGGCCCCGTAGGTGGAGGAGCCCAGGGACACCGTGTACACGCATTTCAGGTCCAGGGCGTCGCAGGCGCTCAACAGCGCCAGGTTAAGCCCCGGAAAGGAGCCGGAGAGCACCGCGCCCACCCGCTCCCCGGATTGCAGCCCGGCCTCTCTCAGCAAGCGCGCGCATAAGGCGGCCGTGTCCGGCAGGGCGCTGCTGCGCTTGGCGGCCAGCGGGCCCAGGGTGGTGGTGATGGGGCTGGAAGCCGCGCCGATCACCCCGGACAGATGCCGGTCCTCCTCCGGATTGACAGGGATGCCCAGGCGGGTTTTTTCCTCCCGGATGGCCGCGAGGCCCCGTTCCATGCGCCGGGCTGCGTCCAGCATCAGGTGGTAGTCGGGCAGGGGCTGGCGCGTGGTCATTAGCAGGCTGCCCAGCACGCCCGTCAGGGCGATGAGAACAACAAGACCCAGGGAGAGCCAGGCGCGCTTCTTCACAGCAGGCCTGCCAGGGAGAGGGCCAGCCAGGTGAGGGCGCTGACCGCAGCCAGGCTCAGCAGGGTTTTTAGGACGCCCTGCCGCTCCATGTCCCGCACGCCCAGCCCGGGCAGCGCATAGCCCGCCAGCGCCCAGGCGTCGCCTGCAGGGGAGAAGCCGGACAGCGCCGCTCCCCAAAGGCAGCACACCAGCACTGCCAGCGCCCAGCGGCGCCTGCCATACAGCAGGACATGGGGGGACAGAAGGCGCAACACAGCCCAGGTGAGCAGCATGGCCGCCAGGGTCATCAGCAATCGCCCGGGTTCTGAGGCCGACATGGCCAGGTAGACCGGCAGCAGCAGGCCGCCGGGGGACAGGCGGGTGCACTCATAAAAGAACAGGGCGATCGCAAGGCCGATCAGCACCGCTTGCCAGCTCATCCCGCGGCCCCCTTTCCCAAGCCGGCCAGATCGCAAAAGCGCCGGCCCTCCCCCTGGATGTTGCCGATGGCTACCAGCAGACAGGGCTTTTCCCCAAGGGCGTCCAGCACCTGCTCAGCCCTGGTGCAGCGCCTGACCTCAAGGCCCGGACAGCGCTTTTTGAGCCGGCGAGAAAACCAGGGCTGCATGTCGCCCAGGAGGAAGACCCCCCGGGCTTTGCAGATATCCGGCGCCCTGAGCATGTCCCGCGTCCGCTCCGGCCGGTCGGCCCGGTTGTTGATCATCAGCCACAGGGGGAGCTTTGGATGACGCTCCTGACAGCGGCCAATCAACATCAGCGTGCTGCCCAGGTCGTTGGCGGACAGGGCGTTGACCAGCGCGCTTTGCTTCCACGCCGTTTCACTCAGCGAATAAGGGTCCTCCCGTACCCGGGCAAAGCCCCTTCGGGCGTCTTCTTCGTTTACGCCCAGCGCCCGGCACACCATCAGCGCCAGGGCCTGGTTCTCCGGGAAATCGCCCCCGTCCCGGGGCCCCGGCCTGGCCAGCGCGCAGCTGCTGCCCAGCCGCGCCGCTTTGCGGCTCAAAAAGGCATGGGCGCTCTCCTGCCCGGTGAACAGCAGGCCCTTTTTGGGGATGGTGTTGGAGAGCGCCGCCAGCACCTCTGACCGGCTGTAGCCCATCTGCTCCTGGTGGTCGGGTCGGGCGTTGGTGATGACGCCGATATCAGCCATCAGCATGCCGTGCTGGGTCGTCTTTTGCAATTCCGGCGCCACGGCCATGCACTCGATGACCAGCACCTGGGCGCCCTGGGCCGCGGCGGCTTTCAGGGTATCCAGCTGCTCGCGCACATTGGCCGGGCCCAGGCGCCTGATCAGCCGTTCCCGCCCCGCGATGTCCCGGGCCAGGGGAAGGGTGCCGGTGGTCTTTCCATACACCCGCAGCCCGCCAGCCCTCAGGCCAGCCTCAATCAGCCGGGTGACGGAGGACTTGCCCCGGGTGCCGTTGACATGGACGACATGCTGCAGCTTTCTCCGCGCGATCAGCGCCTGGCGCTTTTCCAGCAGCAACAGCAGCAGGAAGGCCGACACAGCAGCGGCAATGAGCGCGACATCCTTCATTCCAGCATTCCCAGGTGGCATAGGGCATATTCCACGATCTGCAGCTGGTCCTTCAGGCGCAGCTCCAGGGGGAAGCCGCGGAAGGTTTCAACGGTGATGACCGGGATCTGAAGCAAATCGCTCACCGCCCGGTTGACGCTGCCTTCGGGGCCCGGGCCGCTGGGCAGAAAGGGGGCGGAACCCAGGAGCCCGGCCTGGGTGTCCAGGGTCAGGTCCAGCAGGAGGTCCTCCAGGCCGTCAATGCGGGTGAAGATCAGGGTGTTGCCCAGAAAGTCCACCTCTTCCCGGTAGGTGATCGCCTCGTGCAGATCCAGCACCAGGTCGGGCTGCGCGGCCCTGATGTCGGAAAAAATGGCAAAAGCCAGCCGGCTGGCTTCATCGCCCCCGGCCTGGCCGGGGAAAGACCTGTTCAGGTCCTGCTTGTCCCGGACATAGCGCGTGCCCTCCCTAGCCCCCCTGGCATTGGCCGGCGCCAGCACATACAGCGTGCCCCGGGCGATGCAGATGTCCCGGAGCAGCAGGCCGGCTCCCCAGGCGGCGCGCTCATTGCCATGAACGCCCCCCACCACATACACGGTTTTGCCGGGCTCCCGGGCCGTGATTTTGGTCACGGCGGTCTCCTGGGGCGTTCCGGGCATCAGGGCATAGCGCTCCCGGCTGACCGGGTAATCTTCTAAAAAAGTGCCAGCGATCTGCCGGGCGCTGGTGTCCTCCAGCGCCAGATCGCTCTCCGGCTCCACGATGCGCCCGTCCTCCCGCGGAAAGCTGCCCGGGTCATAGCGCTGCGCGCCGGCCGGAAAAGCGGCCAGCAGCAGGAGGAGCAGCCAGACGGCCAGGTGTTGTCCCGCCATGTTCACAGCTCCCTGGGAGGCGCTAGGAAGGCGCCGATGCCCTCCGACATAAGCTGGCTGTAGCCGGGAAGCTGGCCCAGGTCCACCTGGCCCTTGGGGTACATGGACTCGTTGTATGAAACGGCCACCTGCTCAATGCCGCAAAGGTGGCGGGCCACCCGCTCGCTCAGGGAGATGCCCGACGCCGGGTAGGACACATACAGCTTGCCGTAGCTGTCCGCCAGGGTATAGTAGGGATCGACCCCCTTCACAATCAGCTCCTCGCTCATGGGGCCGCGCAGGCGCCCCTGGGAGGCGTTGGCCGACTCAAACAGCACGGCCAGGGTATCGGTATGATCGCCCAGCTCCCGGTGGGACAAGCCGCGCAGGTTCCTGGGGCTGACCTCCAGGCTGATCTGCATGCCTTCCATCTGCATGTACATCACCGCCCAGGCGGCCACGTCCATGGCCCGCTCATGGGAAACCAGGGCGTTGATGGTGGGGTATTCCGGGGAGGCTTCGTGCAGGTCAATGGTGATGTCGATGTCCTTTTCCCGGATGAGGGAGGCGATGCCAAAGGCGATCTGCTCGGTGAAGTTGCCGTTTTCCAGCCCCGGGTAGGCCCGGTTCAGGTTGCGCGTCTCCATGCCGGACAGGGTCTGCCCGGAGGAGGCGTGGACATAGACCTCCCGGTCGGGCCACTGGTCAATGGGGTTGGTGGCCCGGCTGCCAAAGCGGAAGACCCGGGGCCCGCCGGCTGTCTCAATGGTAAAGTACATGGGCGCGGCTTCCTGCGGGTCGGTGCAGGTGAAGGCGGAGCGGTTGGCCCGCGGGATCACGTACAGGATGCCCTCCCTGGGCTGGCAGCGCTCCACCAGGGAGAGGGCTGCGATGAAGCCTGCCGGCTCGTTGGGGTGAGTGCCGCCCAGCACCAGCATGCTGGCGCCCGGCTTGCCGCTGTCGAGCACATAGATGTCCGTGTCCCCGCGGCTATCCTTGAGCCGGGGGAAATAATCGCTCAGCTTCTCCACAGCGCTGACCCCGGGGCCCGGGTAAATGGGTTCATCCTGCCACATGCCGGTGAATTCCCGTGCCAGCACGACCACGGCACATACCGCCAGCAGACAGAGCGCCGCGGCGCTCAGGATATGGGAGGGTATTTTTTTGAACATGTCCCCCTCCTCCTTACTTGATCAGCAGCAGCCGCAAGATCAGGGGCACCAGCACCAGGGCGGCCTCAATCTGATAATGGATGTTTTTCTTTTTGCGGAACATGTTGACCACAATCAGCGCCAGGCACAGGGCTACAATCCCCAGGTAGACAATCTTCAGCATGGTGTTCTCCTCAAGGCGTCAGGAAAGCCAGGGCGCCGGTGAACTGCAGGTAGACCAGGGCCAGGGTGATGCACACCAGGAAAGGGATGGCGCATTGTCGCAGCACGGGCCTATAGGGCAGGCCCACGATCTGGGCGGAATAATTGCCCGCCAGCGCCGTGGGCGGCATCAGGTCGCCCAGGCAGCAGATAAAGGCCAGCAGCGCGGCGATCGTGATCTGGTCCCCGGTATACAGCAGCGCCAGCAGGAAGGGCACCCCCATGACCGAGGCCGCGCCGTAGGAGCTGATGGCGCCGAAGGCCGGCATGATGATGGCGATGGCCGCGTACAGCAGCACCTGGGGCAGGCTCAGGCAGCTGACCACGATCCATCCCCGGGCGCCGGTCAGGGTGAGGACCTGGATGAACATGCCCACCCCCATCAGCTTGCCCAGCACCGGGATGGTGGTGTCCATGGCGCTCAGGCTCTTTTCCCACACGGGAAAGCGCCTGCCCGTCAGGGTGGCCGCCCCGGCGCAGATCAAAAAGATCAGCGGCGTGCTCAGCTGGGGGAACCAGGCCGGGAAGGCGTTGGACATCACAAGCAAAAGGGCCAGCAGCGCGATGGGCAGGTAAAGCTTCAGGCCGTACTTGCGCCCGGCTTCCAGGTCCAGCTGGGCCTGCAGGGCTTGAAGGTCCAGTTTCTTGCAGTGCCTTAGCCCCAGAAACAGCACCGTAAAGACAGCGCAGACGACGGAGATCAGTAGCAGCGGCCCTTCAAAGCCGATGTACGGCATGTCCACGCCCCCGGCGATCAGCATGGCCGGGATGTTCACCGGCGGGGCTGCCATGCCCATGATGGCGCCGATGGCGATGATGGCCCCGGCCTTGGCCTTGGGGATGCCGATCATCGTGAGCACAGGCGCCACAATGGCCCCGGCGGTCAGCACCGCCGCGGTGGAGGAGCCGGTGATCATCCCCGGGAACATGATGGTGAACATCAGCAAGATCAGCATGATGGCCGGGTACTTGTGAAAGCGCGTGACGATGGCCGCGTTCATGGCGGCCAGGGCGCCGGATTCCTGGATGGCCGTCATAAAGAGCATGGCGGTGGAAATGATCAGGATGGTGTCAATATAGGTAAAGGTGCCCTCAAACAGGTGTCGCAGCGGGATGCCGTGGCCGGATACCAGGCTGGCTGCCACCGCGCCCAGCACCATGGACAGGCTGACCGGCTGCCTGAGGAGCAGGTGGGCCAGCAAAAACACAGACAGCATCACCATGAGGTAGAGGAATTCAAGGTTCAAGGCGCGCCTCCTGAGACTGCGTCGGACAACCCGCAGCCCGCCCCGGCGGAAAGCGACCGGGGATATGGGCTGCGGCGGCAGGGATGGGCTCTGGTCTTACTTGGCGAACAGCTCAGTGAACACCGCTACGCCGTTGGCAATGGCGTAGATAAAGGTCAGGGGCAGCTCGTGCTCCTCGGCGTACTTGGTGAACATGCCGTCAAAGTTGGCGTCCTCCACCACCAGGGCGTAGGAGGCCAGTTCCAGTACCATCATGGTGTACTTGTCGCTCAAGGCGCCGCGGCGGGTGCCGCCGCCCAAATGGCAGATGATGACTGCCAGTCCTTTCTCCTTGATCGCTTCCACCATGGCTTCGGCCCTCGCGGTCTCATCGGCCTCGGAAATCCCGGCGCTGCCCAGCCCCTTGGTGCTGGCGCCCACCGCGATGATCACGGTCTTTATGCCTTCCAGATCCTCAACCGTGGCCAGGGAGTCAAAGGTATAGTCCGTCACCCTGGCCCGCTTCATCAGCGCCTCCAGCATGGCGGCGTCGGCGCTCTGTCCAAAGCTGGTCACCAGGAAGGGCCCCTCAAAGAGGGTCTTGTCCACCTGTCCGATGTGGAAGACCGGGTTTTCTATGCTGGTGTTCATCTCAAAGTCCGGGGCCTCGCCGGCCTGTGCGAGCGCGGCGGCAGGTATCAACAGGGCCAGGGTCAGAAGAAGGGCTGTGATTTTTTTCATGTGTTCCTCCATTATGGTTTATGGTGTATTGGCAACAGGCTGCAGCAAGGCGCCCAGCCCGGCTTGCGCGAGGGCTTCATAGTCGGAAAAGCCGGTGAACTCTATGGGGTTCTCGGGGAAGGAGTAGTTATAGGCGGTCTTCAGGGAATCCAGGCAAAACAGGTGGCGGGCGACCCGCACGTCCAGCGGGATGCCTTCCTCCGGGATTTTGAAGGGGATGTGTCCGTCCAGATGGGCTTGGCGGTAGAGCGGCTCTTTGCCGTCAATCACCAGCTCATCGTCCATCTTGCCGTGCAGCGGGCCCATGGAGGGGTTGTAGGTCTCCATCAGGGTGACCAGGGCGTTTGTATTGTCCCCCAGGCTGCGGTGGGACAGGCCAAGGCTTGCGGGCCCGGACAGCTCGATGTTCATCTCAAGGCCGGCCAGCTGCATCTCAAAGGCCATGTCCGCCGCCACATTCTTGGCCCGCTCGTGGTACATGGTGTAGTTCAGGTAGCGGAACTCCGGCGAGCCCTCATGCATGTCCATGACCAGGTTGACCTGCTCCTGATCGATCAGGTTCTTGATGCCGGCGCAGACCTGGTCGGTGAGCGTGCCCTGCAGGGAGCCAGGATAGAGACGGTCCACATTGCGCATCTCCACCGATTCGGTGGTGCGCAGCTCCCGCCCGGAGGCGCCCCTGTAATAGGGCAGGTCCGGCCACTGGTCCAGGGGATTGGTCAGCCGGTTGCCCACCCGGAACACCCGCTGGCTGCCGTCATCCAGGGTGATGGCGAAGAAATCCTGCATCCCGTCCAGGGGCGAGGTATGGCTGAAGGCAGAGCGGTTGGTGCGGGGGATGACCAGCACCTTGCCGGTTTGCACCCGGATGTTCTCAATGAAGGCAATGGCTGCCAGCGAGGCCGCGGACTCGTTGGGGTGGGTGCCGCCCAGCACCAGGAAGACCCCGCCGGGCCGGCCGGAATCAAAGAAATAGATTTCCGTGTCAAGGGCGGTGCCCGTAAGCCCCGGCGCGTAATCGGACAGCTGGCGGACCTGGCTTAAGGCATCGGTGCGCATAATCGGCTCGTCCCTGCGCATGGCCAGAAAGTCCAGGCTGGCCGGGATCACAAACAGCAGGGCCAGGCCCAGGGCCAGCAGGTTTTTCCAGAGATAAGCGTATTTTCGCATGCTGTCCCCCTTCACTTGACGCCAAGTGCGCGCAGGGCCAGCGGGGCGATGACCAGAAACAGGGCGATCAGCTCCGGCAGCGGACACTTTTTGCCCGCCCTGGCCAGGAGGAGCAGCACCAGCAGGGCCGCGATGATAAAATACATGGCCTTCCTCCTTACACAATCAGGATGCGCAAGGCATCCCCGAAGAGCACGAAACATACCCCGCATGCCAGCAGAACCGTCAGGGGAAGCCAGGCGCCGGCCATGACCCCGCGCCACGAGGCATTCAGCCCCAGCCGTTCCCGCGCGTCCGTCAGAATGCCGCCCCGCGGCGCCAGCAGCACAGCGGCCCCCAGGGCGGCGCTGCACCCGGCCACCATCACCGCATTGGCCATCCAGCCGATGGGGAAGACGGCGTAAGCCGCCAGCCACCCCGCCAGGGGAAAGGCCAGCGCCAGGCCGGCCGGCAGCATCAGGCCCATAAGCGCCAGCATCACCGCTGCCGGGGCGTAGGGCAGGATGGCGGCGCTGAACAGGCCGCGCAGGCCCGTCATGCTGGACACCTCGATCACGGCGCCCAGGGCGAATACGGAGGCGACAGGCAGCAGCAGGTCCGCCGCGCCGTCGGACAGGCTGGTCAGCACGTCCCTGAGCGGGCGCTTTTTGGCCGGCAGCAGCATGCTCAGCAGGCTGCCCGCCAAACAGATCACCGGCATGCCGCCAAGATAGACCCGCGCGGGAAACAGGTTCTCCAGCGTCACCGCGGCCAGCACCAGGAGCAGGGGAAGCAGGCAAAGCAATGATGTCCCCGCCCGGGTCTCTTCCGTTTGGCCTGTCCGGCTTTGGGCCGGGGGCATGACCCGCCTTGCGGCCAAGAGCCAGTAGGCCAGAAAGGCCGGCAGGGTGAGGGCCAGAAGCGGCAGGAAGAAGCCGGTGTAGGGGGTGGGCAGCACGCTGCCCGCGCCGTTGGCCGCCACCATGGCCGGGATGCAGGCCGGGGGGAGCATCATGCCAAGAAAAGCGCCCACCACCACAAACTGGCCCACCTTGTTCTCGTGGACGCCGGCTTTGCGGAGCTCATCACGCACCAGGGGCCCGCTGATCAGGATGCCGGCCAGCGCGGAGCCGCTGAGCATGCCGGGCAGCGCCATGAACAGCATGAGGCACAGGGCGCGCGCGCCCCGGCTTTTCCGCCGGGCGGCCCGGGAAAACAGGACGCCCAGCGCGCCGCCGTCATGCAAGACCCGCAGGAACACCATCCCGCACAGCACGCTGAGCATAGCGTCCAGAAAGCCGAAGGGCCCCTCCACGATCTCGCGGAAACGCAGGCCCATCCCGGCGGCCAGGCTGCCGGCGATGGCGGACAGCAGCAGGATCAGGGGGGTATAGCGGCGCTGGTTTTTGGTGATGGCGCCGCCCGCAAGGAGGACAGCCAGCATCGCCAGCGCGATCACAATCTCTTCACGCATATGTTTCTCCTGGCCCCGGGGCGGATCTCCGCCCCGGGGCAGACAACAGGCTCATGCTTGATCCGAATGGTCTTACATGCGATAAAACCTGCTGCCGTGTTGGACGCGATGTCTTTAGCGAATGATCAGTAGGCGGCCGAGCCGTAGAAGCGCCGGTGATCGCCGTTGGCGTGGAAGGTGCGGCTGACGGGGTCAAACATGACCGCGGCCACGCAGCCCACCTGTCCGCTGTATTCATCGCCGGCGCTCACCTCAAAGCCCAGTTCATTGAGGGCGTCCAGCAGCGGCTGGCCATACCGGGTCTCGGTCACCAGCTCCTTGCCGTTGCGGTTGCGGTAGCTCCTGGGCGCGTTGACGGCTTCATGCACGTTCATGTTGAAGTCAATGACATTGGATACCACCTGGGCTACAGCCGGCACCAGCGCCCAGTTGCCGGGTGAACCAGCAGCCAGGATGGGCTGTCCTTCGGCGTTGGCCACGATGGTGGGGCAGATGGTGGAGCGCACCCGGATATAGGGCATCAGGCGGTTGATGCGGGCGGAACTTGAGTTGTTCAGGTTGCCCAGGTGGGCCGAGAACACAAAGCCTGTGCCGGGCACCGCCACGGCGGAGCCGAAGTTGATGCCGTTGGTGTTGGTGGTGGACACCACATTGCCAAAGCTGTCCATCACGGCCAGGTGGGTGGTGCCGCCCTGGTCAGGGGTCTGGTCCTGCGACATCTTCTCGCCTGTTTCCGTCAGGCTGACCTCCAGCCGGCCGGCCTTGATGCTACGGCAGTAGGAGTCCAGCTTGATGCCCTCCGAGCGGGTTTTGGCGTAGTCCTTGCTGGTCATGGTGTCAGTGGGCAAGTTGTAATAGTCCGGGTCAGCCATCCAGGCTACCCCGTCCATATAGGCCAGGGCATAGGCGTCCGCGGTCACCTTGATTGCCTCCAGGCTGTCATGGCCAAAGCCCGGCAGGTCGAAATTTTCCATGATGTTGAGCATCTCCAGCAGCGCCACGCCGCCGTTGGAAGGGCCGCCCACCGTGTATACGCTGTGGCCGCGGTAGGTGGTCGACAGGGCTTCCCGTTCCACTGTTTTGTACTGGGCGAAGTCCTCGCGGGTCAGCACGCCGCCCACGCTTTGGATATGGGCCACCATCTGGTCGGTCAGCTCGCTGTCATAAAAGGCGGCGGCGCCCCCCTGAACGATTTTCTCCAGGGTATCGGCCAAATCCTTGTTGTAGATGGTTTGCCCCTTGGTGTAGAAGAAGCCCATGTCCGTATACAGCTCCAGGGTGTAGGGATAGCTGGACAGATTGGCGTAACGCCCCTCCACATTGCTGTTCCAGCGGTCGGGCAGCACGAAGCCGCCCCGCGCCAGGTCGATCACCGGCTGGAGCACCTCCCGGGCGCTCATGGTGCCGTATTTTTCAAGCGCGGTCATGGTGCCATGCACCACGCCGGGGATGGCGATGCTTTCCGGGCTTGGCGGGTTGGAAGCGGTGTCGGTGCTCAGGGCCCCGGCCACCGCGGCGCCGGGCGCCTGGGTCATGTACTCCAGCACCAGGTAGCGGTCTTCCTCGGCAAGGTAAATCAGCATTTGGCCGGCGCCGCCCATGCCCGAGGCTGCCGGTTCCAGAAGCCCCACGGCATAGATCATGGCCACAGCGGCGTCCACGGCGTTGCCGCCCGCCTTCAAAATGTCCACGCCGATCCGGGCGGCTATGGGATTGGCGCAGGCGGCGGCTCCGTTGGCGCCGGTACTGCCGGTGTTGAAGGTATCCCCCGGGAGACCTTCCGCCAGCGCGCCGCCCAGCAGCAGGCACAGCATCAGGGCCAGGGCAAGTGCTCTTTTCATGATGAAACTTCCTTTCATATGTCCCTATGGATGGAAAGACGGGCATCCGGGATGCCCTGGACGCCCGTCTTCCGGTTCAGTTATTTGCCGGAGACTCAGTCCGTCACAGCCTCAATGCTCAGGATGTAATACATGGATTGTCCGCCCAGGCCGGGGATGATGGCGTCCGGCCGGCCGTCCACCCAGCCGACAAAGCACTCGTCCAGCTCGTCCGCGCTCACCGTCCAGGAAAAGCCGTCCGTAGCGGTCAGCTTGTACTCCGCGGCCTCCACCATGCCGGCCTTCTCAAAGATCTCGGTGAAGGGAACATTGGCCACGTCCACGCCTTCTGTGGGCTCAGGCAGGAAGAAAAAGGCGTCCTTGGCCAGCACATAGTAGCCAACCTTCTGCAACACGTCGTTGCGGGGCTGAATCTGCCCCAGGGTGAAGGGGTGGGTCCCCTTGCTGCTGGTCATGGTCATGAACTTCTGGGCAAACAGCTCCACGGACTCGGTCTTGGTGGAACCGTCCGCAAAGGAGATGGCCGTGACCTCGCCCTCCACGGGGATCTCAAACTTGTCCAGCAGGTCCTTCACGGCGAAGGAATCGTACAGCACGCCGCCAAAGTTGGTCACCTCAGGGGCTTCCTCACCATAGATGCCTTCAGCGTTTTCGAACACTGTGATTTTGTTCACGCCCTCCAGGGGCTCAAAGCCTTCCTGGTCAGCGCTTTCCACATAGATGTAGCGCACATTGTACAGGGTGTATTTGCCCAGGCCCGGCAGCACGCCGTCAATGCGGCCGTCCACGAACTCGATGGAGCTCTCCCCGAGCTTGTCCGCGTCCACCACGTGGGTATAGTCGTCAGCGGCATGGAAGACGTACCTGTCAGCCTTGGCCATCCCCACATCCTCAAACAGCTCATCCATCTTCCAGCCGTCTTCCTGCATGAACAGCAGGGCTTCAGGGCCGGCGACGATATAGCCCATGTACTGCACCGCGGCGTTCATGGACTGGTTGGGGCCGCAGATCACGTCGTATTCATCGTTGAATTTCAGGGAGATATGCTTGTTTTTCAGGGCCTCAAAGGTATTGCTTTCATCTGTGTAGTAGTCGGAATAGGCCACCACGCTCACCAGGGTGTCCGGGGCGACATCGAACCAGAAGTTGTCCTCCACCACCTGGGCTATGCTCCAGGCATTCAGCCAGTAGGCGTTGTAGCGGTTGGATGAAAGGGCCAGGTCGCTGTGCGCGTTGTTGAGCACGATGATCCGTTCCACCGCGAAAGCGGGCGCGGCAAAAGCCGTCATCATCATCAGGGCAAGCAACAGTACAAAAAGTTTACGCATATTCTTCCTCCTCAATAATGGTCTTGATACAAAGTATTCACGCTACTATGAATTATAGCACAAAACTAGGTTTCGTCAATTCAAAAACAGCGTCTTTTGAGCAAAGAAAGGATGCTTCAACCGCCCCGCAGGGCTATTGACAGACCGGCCCGCCAGGCCGGCGCGTCAAGGCCTGAAGCGGCGGCAAAGGTTTGGATGCGAAGATGAAAACGAACCAGGAATCAGCATGACACACTGAAAATGAAATCCCCATATCACACATGGCGTTTGCGCAGGAAAACTCAAAAAAATCATATTACCGGATAATGACAGGCGGCCAGCTGGCCAGGCCTGTACTCCAGCAGGACGGGCGTTTCCACCTGGCATTTGGGCTGGGCCAAGGGACAGCGGGAGGCAAAGCTGCAGCCCGGGGGCACCTCAATGGGGCTGGGAATGTCTCCCCGGGTGATGACCGGCTCTTTCTGCTGGTCAAGTGTCAGCACCGCCGCCAGCAGGGAATGCGTATAGGGGTGAAGCGGCTGCGCGAATACCTGTGCAGTCGGGCCGTACTCCATAAAGCTGCCAAGATACATCACGCCCACGCTGTGGCTGATGTCTTTGACGTCCGCCAGGTTGTGGGAAATAAACAGGTAGGTCAGCCCCAGCTCCTCGTTCAGGTCCATGAGCAGGTTCATGATCTGGGCGTGGACGGACACATCCAGGGCGGATACCGGTTCGTCCAGAATCAATAGCTCAGGATGCAGGGAGATCGCTCGGGCAATGCCGATGCGCTGGCGCTGGCCGCCCGAGAAATCCGAGGGATAGCGATGGCGGTCCTCCGGGCTTAGCCCTACCAGATTCAACAGCTCCAGCACCCTGCCTTCCATCTGTTCCCCGGAGAAGCCTCCCCGGATGTGCATGGGCTCTGCGATGATGCGCTGTACATCAAAGCGGGGATTCAGGGCGGAGAAGGGATCCTGAAACACCATCTGCATATTCTGACGGGCGGCCCTGAAGGCCGGGGTGCTCAGGGCGTACAGGTCATCGCCTTTGAAAAACACCTGTCCCTGCGTGGGCCTTTGCATGCCAATCACCGCCTGCGCCAGGGTGCTTTTGCCGCAGCCGGATTCGCCTACCAGGCCAAAAATCTGGCCTTTTTGTATCGTGAGGCTGACTCCGCGCACTGCCTTGATATGCCGTCTCTTGCTAAAGAGGCCGGCCTTGACCGGGAAGGATATGGCCAGGTTTTCTACCTTAAGCATGTTGTGAGTCACCTCCTTTACCCTTCTGCAGCGGGAAATGGCAACGCACCTCCCGCTGGGGACTCAGGGAGCGCAGGGAGGGCATGGTTTGCTTGCACAGCTCTCCGGCATAGCTGCAGCGCGGGTGAAAATGACATCCTGAGGGCTTGTTCATGGGGTTGGGCACCTGATCGGGGATCTGATAGAAACGCGTGTTGCAAGTATCAAGCCTTGGCACCGAGGTCAGCAGACCCTCGGTATAGGGATGGGCAGGCCGCTTGAGAATCTGCTTGACCGGTCCTGTTTCCACGATTTTGCCGCTATACATCACAAGGATCCTGTCCGCCAGGTAGTTGACCACGCACAGGTCATGGGTGATCAGCATCAGGGCGGTGCCGGATTTGCGCTGCATGGCGCGCAGCTCCTCCAGCACCTGCATCTGGATGGTGACATCCAGGGCTGTGGTAGGCTCATCGGCGATGATCAGCTTGGGAGAGGCCGCGAAGGCCATGGCGATCAGCACCCGCTGGCGCATCCCGCCAGAGAGCTGATGGGGAAACTGCCTGTACCGCTGCGCGGGGGAGGACACGCCCACCGCGCGCAACGCTTCAATGGAGGCTTCCTTCGCCTGGCTTTTGTTCATGCCGCAGTGCTTGAGGAAGACCTCGTCCAGTTGCCGGCCGATGCTCATCACCGGGTTGAGCGCGGTCAGTGCATCCTGGAAGATCATGGCGATGTCCTTGCCCCGGATCTGGGCCATTTGCTGTTCGTTAAGCGCCTGCAGATTTTGCCCGTCAAAGCGGATGGTCTGTGCCCGGACAAGGGCGGGCGGGGTGCCAAGCAGGCCAAGGATGGCCAGGCTGCTGACGCTTTTGCCGCAGCCGGACTCCCCCACCAGGGCCAGGCATTCGCCCGGATGGATGGCCAGGTCGATGCCTTCCACGGCCTTGATGATGCCGGCATCGGTGGGAAAGATGACTTTCAGGCCTTCCACCAGCAGCAGGGCGTCCTGGCTCATGGCGCGGCCTCCTTCCCTGCCTCATCCGTTTCCGGCCTGTCGTCCATTGCGTCAAAGACCTCCTGGATGTAGCTCCCGTTGATGGATTTGAACAGCCGCAGCAGCATACCCGAGCGCTTCATGCGCGGGTTGAAGACCTCTTCCAGGGCAAGGCCGATGCGCATAAAGGCGAACACGCTCAGGAAAATCCCGATGCCCGGCGCGATGATCCACCACCAGTGGCCAAAGAGCAGGGCGCCGCCGGACTGGGCTTCAGCCAGCATCTTGCCCCAGCTGATCGCCGTGGGATCGCCCAGGCCCAGGAAGGACAGCCCGGCCTCCGCCACCATGATGCCGGCGCTGGTGAGGGCCGTGCTCATGATCAGCAGGTTGGAGACGCCCGGAAGGATATGGCGGAACATGATGTAGCGGCGGGAGGCGCCGGCCAGCTGGGCGGCTTTGATGTAGTTGCTGCTTTTGAGCACAAGCACCTGGGAGCGGATGACCCGGGCCAGCCCCACCCAGCCGAAGATGGTGAAGATGAAAATGATCATCCCGTAGCTTTTGCCGAACAGGTTGGTCAGCACGATGGTCAGCGGCAGGGTGGGAATGACCAGCATCACATCCACCAGCCGCATGATCAGCGTATCCCAGAAACGGCCGCCATAGCCTGCCAGAATGCCCATGAAGGCGCCCAGGAAGGCGATGGCGAGGCCTGTGACAATACCGACCAGCAGGGATACCCGGGCACCGTAGATCAGCATGGAGAAGATGTCCTGCCCGGTGGAGATGCTGGTGCCCAGCAGGTGCGGCCAGCCGGGCGCCAGCCCCTTTTCCGCGCGCTGGGTCACATCATAGGGGTCAAAGGGGGTGATCCATGGGGCGGCCACCGCAGCGAACACCAGCAGCCCGGCCAGGATCAGGCCCACCTGCCCCTGGGGATGGTGCCATATCTTGGCCAGCAGGTTGTTTTTGCGCCTGGTTGTTCTCATCGTCTGCCTCCTCCCGCCGAAACCCGCGGATCCAAAAGGGAATACAGCAGATCTGTCACCAGGTTGGCCAGCAGGGCAAAGCTGGACAAAAACAGCATGATGCCCATCATCAGCGGATAATCATTGGTGTTGTTCGCGGTCAGAAACAGGGTGCCCATGCCGTTCCAGTTAAAAATTTGCTCAATGACCACCGACCCGCCAATCAGGCCTGACACGCTCATCCCCAAGGAGGTCACGATGGGCAGCATGGCATTGCGCAGTACATGCCGGTACTTCACTGTCCGGGTGCTCATGCCCTTTGCCCGGGCGGTGGTAATGAAATCCTCCTGGGAAACCGCGATTACGCTGTTGCGTGTGCCCTGGGCGTAGGAGATCACCCCGCCGATGGACATGGAGATCACGGGCAGGGCGGCGTTGCGCGCCACCTGGGCGATGGCGCGCCAGCTCCAGTCAAAGGAGGCCACCATGTCCGGCTCCGTGTAGGCTGGGAACCATCCCCACTCAAAGCCCATGTACAGGGAAAACACCAGCGCCAGGAAGAAGGCTGGCAGGGCAGTCATGACCGTAGACGCGTTCATCAGTGCCCGGTCCGCAAACTTTCCCCGGTTCCAGGCTGCGCTGGTGCCCAACAGCAGGCCCAGCGTCACACTGATGAGCATGTTGGACAGGGACAGCACCAGGGTCCAGGGCAGGCGCTGGGCGATGAGGGTGGATACCTTGGGGGAACCGGCCTGCAAGCTGGTGCCCAGGTCGCCCCGGGAGAGCTGGGACAGGTAGCGCAAATACTGCTGCCAGCCGGACACGTCAAAGCCATACTGCTTGCGGGTCAGCTGCTTGATGATGCTGTACTCGGTGTCGGTCAGGTTGCCCTGGGGAGGGTAGTAGCGCTCGGCCGGATCTTCCACTCCAATGCGCGGGATAAAGAAATTCAGTGTGATCACGATAAAAAAGATAAAAACAGTATAGAGGATACGCTCCAGGACATAACCTTTTCTCATGTTGTCACCTGCCCTTCTGTCCGCTTGGCGTCAGGCGCGAGAGGGAGTCCATATTAAAGGCGCCAACGCCGGGGCTGACCACCCAGCCGGTAAAGCGGTCGGTTCTGGCGGCGGAGAGCACATCCTGGCAGTACAGGGGCAGCTTGTAGTAATGGGCCGCCGCCAATTCCTCAATCTCCTGAACCAGCTGATACTTGTACTCCCGGTTGAGGGTGGTGCGCATGCTGGCGATGCGGGCATTGAGCTGCTCATCCTTGAGCCGGCCGTAGTTGGAAGAGCGGTTCAGGTTGCAGTAGTGGGCGTTCATCATGATGTCCACATTGGCCGGCGTGAAGCTGACCCCCTGCAGCGTCATATCGAAATTTCCGCCGTACAGGTAGGTGTTCTCGGGGGAGTTCCCCTTGGGGGCATAACGCACCTCCACCCCGATTTTCTGCAGCAGCACCTGAAGATAGTTGATCAGGTCCTGCTCCCCGGGCGATCCGAGCACCTGAAAGGACAGGCGGCTGCCTGAAGATAGGCGATAACCCTTGTCATCCTTGTCCGGATAGAGGCTATCCAGTATCTCATTAGCCTGCCGGAGACGTTCCTCCATAGGCCCCTGTATCAGGTCCGCCCGGGGGTTGTGCAGCACGCCCTCCCTGACCAGCCCCATGGGCACCTTGCGCCCGCGGCCCGAGAGCACATAGCCGATCAGGGCATCCTGGTCAATGGCCAGGGCGATGGCCCTGCGCAGCAGGGGGTTTGTCAGTTGCTCCCGCATGGCGTTCGTGCGCTCAGGCGGCGGGTTGAGGTTGATCACCAGCGTCTGTGCGAAGATGCCGGGGGCGGAAAACAGGCTGATGCCGGGCTCGTGCTCAAACAGGCGGGCGTAATTGGCGCTGACGGAGGCGTCCAGCACATCCACATGCCCTTTTTTCAAGGCGTAGATGGCCACGTTGATCTCCTGAAACAACACGAACTTGAGTACATCCACCTTGTAGAGCGCGCCGCCGTCCGGCGCCTTGAGATGGTAATCCGCCCGGCGGGTGAGCACGATTTCCTGGCTGTTGGTGTTGGCCCGGTCCAGCTGGTAGGGCCCGCAGCCCACCGGATTTTCGTAGGCATGGCGCAGCTCGGGGCTTGGGTCCGTATTGTTGATGGGCTGTTCAATGCTCACCAGACTGCCGTAGATATGCTCCGGCAGAACCAGGATGGTGGACACCAGGGGCGTGATGGCTCCCAGCACCTTGCTGACCTCAAAATAGAAGACATGGTCCTTTTCGGCTTCCGACACCGGGTAGCCGGCCTCGTTGGCGCCCGTGTCATAGGTATAGATGCCCTGGCGGCGCAGCCGCCCGGTGCTCTGGTCATATTTATGCATCAGGTCATTGGCCCACACCAGGGCGCCGGCATGGTTGGAGCGCTTCTGGTTGGTTGCCAGGTCGAAGGTGAACACGATGTCACGGACGGTCACCGGCTGGCCGTCAGACCAGGTGGCCTGGGGATTGAGCGCGAAGCGCACCGGTATAAAGGCGGTGTCCTTGCCGGAATACTCCTCCTCAAGACGGGCGTAGTCCACCCGTCCGTCCGCTGTGATCAGGGGCTGCCCCTGTCTGTCCAGATAGGCCCATTCCGCGGCCAGGTTGGGCTGGTAGGTGTCGGTGATGTCATCATAGCTCAGCAGCGTTGAATAGATCATGCTGGAGATGGTGGGCGCGACGCCGTCCCTTGAAAACCAGGGCATAAAGGTCTGGGGGAAGGAGGAGGCCACCTCAGCGATATACAGGGCGCTGCTCACATCCTCCAGACGTTCAAACCGGCTTGCGCAGCCGCTCAGCAAAAACGCCAGAGCAAGCAGCACTGCCAGCATTTTGGCGGGGCTTCTCTTCAAGGCCTCCTCCTAAAAGGGATTTTTGGGCTTAGTAGGGATATTGCATCTGCTGGCCGAAGCCGGTTTTGGAGACGGAGTTGTCAAAGATCTCCTCAATCCGGAAGATATAGGCCGGGCGGCTGAGCCAGCGGCTGGTATCCGGATGGTGGTAGACATCATGCTGGGCATTGATGAATTGCTGGTAGATCTCCCGCTTGCCCGAGTCGGTCTCATCATGGATTTCCATCCGGCCGTGCACCTCAAAGGAGATGGCCGGGGGCTCATAGAACAGCAGGGTAGCCTGCGGGTTGACCTTGTAGTTCTCATAGCTGTGCTTCTTGGCCAATTCCAGGCTACCGACCCGGCTGAAATCAATCCGGTCATGGGCAGCCTCGCTGTACATCCAGTCCACCAGCAGCTTCAGGCCCCGTTTTCCATACTCCTTGTCCTCCGGGGTGAAGGAGGCGATGTGCGCTTGATAGGCTGCCAGTGTCTCTTCCAGGTATTCGTCCTTGGGCAAAAAGCCAATGCCTTTGATGCTGGCGTTGAGGCCCGCGGGGCCGTTGGACACAAAGGCCGGGTTGTGGGAGCAGAAGCTGAGGAACACCTTCTCGGGCGACATCTCTTGGCCCTGCTCCAGCTTGATGACGGTCTGCGCCCTGGTTTCAAAAGCCCAACGGAAAAAACCTTCTGCTGTTTTCATGATAATCTCCTTTGTTTGTTTTGAGCATTATAGCATCCCTGAAGCGGTCTGCCTGTGGCTGTATCTTTAAACACAACAAAAAAACAGGCTGGAAGACGCAAAATACAGCGAGGGAGCGCCAGATTAATTGACAAACAAGAACTTGCTTCATAGAATGATTCTAATAAAATATGGGAGGTATGCATAATTATGAAAAGGAACCTCGCGCTGCTCCTAGCCCTGGTGCTGTTTGTCTCTTTGAGCCTGACGGGCATGGCTGAGCCGGACCTTGCCGCCCTGGAAGGCAGTTATATCATGGACGCGTCCGCCCTGGGCATGCCCATGTCGGTCTATCTTGTGGTGAATGCGCAGGGCGGTTTTACCTGGACGAACAAGCTGGAGGGCGGCACGGACAAGGGCAATGGCGTCATCGGTGCGGAGGGGGATACCTACCTGCTTTTGTATAGCGATTCCACCCCTGACAGCCTGAAGATGGTCCCCTTCGTGGTGGAGGGCAAGACCCTGGTGTTTCAGGCCCGCGTCCCGTACGGCTCCAGCGGCTTTGCCCCCAACCTGGAGAACCCTGACCAGCCGGTGTATCCTACCGCCAGGATGATTGCCTTTGAGGAAGCGCTGGGCACCTATTCCGGCGGCCACACCGCCCAGGCCATGGGCAGCGAGCTGGATTATAACTATGACCTGGTGCTGGACTACGGCGCGGCCTACACCTTTACCAACCGCTTTGCCATGGCTGGCGAAACCCATGAGTTTGCCCAGCAGGGCCTGTTTGATATTCAGGACGGCGTGATCAGGCTGTTCAACCCCGAACGGGAGGGGCAGGAGGGGCAGATCCGGGATGATGGGATCACCCTCAATGTCTTCCTGTCGCCCATGTCCAAATCCCTGGCAGAGGTCAGCCTCAAAAAGGCTACCACAGCCCAGCAGGCCGGCGTTTACCTGGCGGTCAAGGACATGAGCATGATGGGCTTTGTCGTGTCTGCCACGCTGACCCTGGATGCCTTTGGCGGTTATATTTATCAGGCGCTGGCCGGCGATGAAGCCGAGGCGGCCTATGAGGAAGCCGGCAGCTTCATGATCGACAAGGACCAGCTGACGCTTCTGGCGGCAAAGGAAGGCGCAGAGCCGGGCGCAGGCGTGCTGACCGGCCCCGTCCTCACGGTCAAGATGCCTGTCAGCACCCAGGTGCCCATGAAGACCGAACTGATCTTTTACAACGAGAACGCGGTGGGCATCTTCCTGGCGGAGGGCAAGGACGAAGCGGGAGCGGCCTATGCCTGCCAGCTGACCCTGAATACCGATGGCACCTATGCTCTGCAGGTCAATAAGGACGGCGCTGTGGCTTATGAGGAAAGCGGCAGCTTTGCCTACCAGGCCAGCCCCATGGGCACCGCGCTGGAGCTGACCAGCAGTGCGGGCCTGGTGTCCAGCGGCATGGTATCCGGCGCCATCAACATTACTCACAACATCGACGAAGCCATGAACACCCTGGGATTCACATACAACAAATAATGCAGATCTGAAACACGATCCGTTTACCCAATTAATACTGATTCCAATCTTTATTGCATCGTTGCACCGGGTCTTTTGTCGCCCTGCTGTGTCAGTCAACCTCGACGTAGCTTAGGCTACGCTTTCGGTTTCCTTCCTTGCAGGTCAACAAAATCCCTCGCCGCTTTGGATGCAATAAAGCTTTACATCAGTATAAAAAGGCCGCGGCAACACGGCCTTTTTTGGAAGACGCGCCCGTTTGCACAGGCGCGCCGGGGCGGTCCGGGAAGATAGCCTGATCAGCCGTGCCTGTGCTTCAGGGACTTGAAGACTGCCATGGGCCGCAGGCTGCGCGCAAGTTCACGGGCGACCTGCGCCGGCATGCCCTGGGCCGCCGCGGACGCGATGAAGGCCCGCCTGAAGCCGCGGTAGGCGCGGGAGGTTCTCAGGAGGAGCCCTGGTGCTTTGCACATCAGGCGCAGCACCAGGGCCAGGGTGCGCAGCTTGCTGCGTTTGACAGCCGTCATGTCAGGCTCAGTTGTGCTTGCCGGAGTCGAAGTTGAGGTTCTTGAGTGAGAAGGAAAACTCCTTGGCCATGTCCACCGCGGCTTCCTGGGGCAGCCCGGCAGCCAGCAGCTCCTTGTAATAGGCGCCCACTGCCTGGCCCATGTTCAGGCCGGCCTCCTTGGAGTACAGGCTGCCCATCACCTCGCGGATCAGCTTGGGCACCTTGTCGCCCACCACTTCCAGGATCTCGGCGACCTCGTGTTTGTTCTTCGCTTCAAATTCCTTGTTGTTGTTTTCAGACATGTCGTTTCTCCTTTCGATTTAAAGAATCTGTTTGACCAGGCGCAGGGCGCTGGCAGTGATGTCCCGCGCCTGGCGCAGGGGATGCAGGGTAGATGCAATTTGCGGCGAGTCTACAAGGCTTTCCTTTGCCTGTCGCAGTGGGCGCAGGGCCTGGGACAGGACGCGGGGGATCAGCGTGGTGGAGGAAGGCGCGGCCTGAGTCAGCGTGGGGAAGGGCGGCGCTTGCGGCAGGTCGGAGAGGAGGGCTTCCCGCAGCGCCAGCGCCAGCCTCAGGTCCTCCATCAGCTCCGGGCAGGTGCTCAGCAATCGGCTGAGCGCGAGGCTGTCATTGACGGGCAGCCTGCCGGCCACGTACAGCGGCATCAGCTCACGGGCTTGTTCAAGTGTCATGCTGTTCACCTCCCAGGCGTGATTTGAGCGTGGTCCTCAGGCGGCTGAGCCGGCTTTTGACAGTGCCCTCCGGGATGCCCAGCACCCCCGCGGCCTGCCGCTGGGTGAAGCCCTGCGTGTAGACCAGGTAGAGCAGGCTTTGATCCTCCGGGTCCAGGGTGCGCAGGCTGTCGCGAATGTCCAGGGCCCTGGTTGTGTCGCTTTCAAAGCCGCTGTCGCACAGGCGCTCATCCAGCTGAGTCTGAAGGGGTTCCCGGGCCTTTTTGCGCAGCGCATCGGCGCAGCGGTAACCGGCGATGGCGTAAAGCCAGGTCTTGATTGAAGCGTCTCCCGCGAATCCCTTGATGTTGTGCCATGCGCCCAGCAGGGTTTCCTGGTAGATGTCCTCGGCCAGGCTGCCCATGCGCTTGACCAGAAAACCGTACAGGCCGTTGAGATAGGGCGTGACCAGACGCTCGAAGGCTGCGGGGTCGCCCTTGCGCGCCAGGGCCAGGTCATGTTCTTGCATGGCAGCCTCCTTTCACTGGTGTAGTCGCTGCGGGGACGCAAAAGGTTCATTTCGAATGAATAAAAAATCGGGCGGACCCCGGGCTGCCCGCGGCGCGGGCTCAGGACGGCTTTGGCCGGCAGACCAGCCCGAAGGCTATCCCGCACAGGCCGCCGATGATGTGCGCCCATTGGGAGATATTGTCCTTTTGCAGGATGCCCCCGGCGATCTCCTGGCCCAGGTACATCAGCGCGACCAGCACCAGGGTCAGCGGGATCTTGCCGCTTTTGCGCCCGGCGGCGGCTGACAGCAGGATGAGCATGAACACGATGCCGCTGGCGCCCAGCACGGCCGCGTCCGGTGAAATCAGCAGGTGGCTCAGCGCCGTGATCAGCGCGGTCAGCGCGATCATCATCGTCATGCGCCGGGCGCCGTAGCGCTGTTCCACCAGCGGCCCCAGCACCAGAAACAGGGCCATGTTGGCCGTGTAGTGCGCGAAATCGACATGTCCGAGCACATGCAGCAGCAACCGCAGGTAAAACAGCGGGCTGGCGGCGCTGGCGCGGTAGACTGAAAACAGCGCCCGTGTGCTGTCCCCGCCGGTCAGCCAGCCCAGGATGAGCGCCGCCAGCGACAGCCCGGCAAAGCCCAGGGTGAGCGGGGAGGTGATCTCGATCCAGTTGCCGGGGTTGATTTTCTTCCAAATCTGCTTCATACGGATGGTTCCTTTTGTTTGTATGTTCGTGTCATGCGGTCCCTTTGTCGCTTGTTGTTCGGATCGTCTTCATGGTATGATCAGCCAGGATGATTACAGGTTTGCTTTCCCATATCAACCGCAAAGGATCTTTGTCCATGAAACGCCTGCTTGTTTTGGTTGCCTTTTTGCTGTGTTGCTTCCTTCTGCTTCCGGTTTTTGGGGAGAAGATGCCTGAGGCAGTCTTTGCCCAATCCGTCCGGGCAGTCTTTCAGGGACGGGAGCTGCGTGTGCGAGTACAGTTAGTGACCTCAGGCGATATCAGGCAGCCCGTGCAGCTTGAGCTGCGGGATGAGGACGGTCAGATATTGGCGACGGGTTCGCTGCGCGCCGGACGGAGCGCTCAGTTTGCCTTTGTGGTGCCGGAGGACTGGCAGGGCCTGAAGCGGCTGACGCTTTGGTATGGGGAGCATCCGGTGTCCGGGGAGCTGCTGCTGGCCTGTGACGACCTCCGCAGCAAAGCCCTCAAAAGAGTGGAGACCTCCGGGAAGCAGCTGGCGATCACCTTTTGTGCCTTCCTGAGCGATCATTATGTTGCGGTTTTTTTGGATCTGCTGGATAGCTACGATGTCCGCGCCACCTTTTTTTTGAGTGGGATGTTCGCTGACAGAAATCCCGATACCGTCCGGGAAATTGTCCGCCGCGGTCATGAGGTCGCATCCCATGGCTGGGCGCATATAAACCTGACCGAGGTGGATGAGAAGAGAATGTACAATGAAATTTTCCGCTCCGTACGAAAGCTTGAGGAGGTGACCGGCACGCGCATCGCCCTGTTCAGACCGCCCTATAGCTATGCGAACGAAAAGCTGCGCGCCATCTCCCGGGCTCTGGGCTGTGAAATTGTAATCTGGTCGGTCGATTCCTGTGACTGGAACCATGAAAACACAACCCAAAAAATCATTGACCGGTCTGCCTTTGCGGCCGCGCCCGGGGAAATCCTGCAATTCCACTTTGGAGCCAAGACCCTCCAGGCTCTGCGGGCGCTCCTGCCCCGGTTCATGCAGCAGGGGCTGGAGCTGGTCACGGTGTCCCAACTGCTCATGCCCGGTCCCTACTCAGTTGATGCCGATGGCACCGCGCGTTTTGTGACAGGGGAATGAGTATGGACAAACCCATAATCCAAGGAGAGCAGCCGGTGGTGGCTGCTCCCCTGTTTGCAGGCAGCCGCGGACGCGGCGGGCGCTTTTTATTTGCCGGAGATGGTGATGCCGTTCACCGCCAGCCAGGGCAGCGAGCAGTTTCCGTCCTCCACGGTTTCGCGGGAAATGCCCGCGATGTGTTTGAGCATGCCGGCCAGGTTGCCGGAGATCATGGTCTCGCTGACTGCCGGGCCCACCTTGCCGTCCTCGATCAGGAAGGAGTTCTTGGCCACGCCGGAGAACTCGCCCCCGGTGCCGGCCGCGCCGCCGGAGTAGCGGGAGACCAGCAGGCCTTTTTTGGTGTTCTTGATGATATCCTCCAGCGCCGTTGTACCCGGCTCCACAATCATGGAGAAGCTGCTGTTGGGCGCGCGCTTCTTGCCGGTTTTGTTGGCGCCGTAGGCGGAGATCATGAACTGCTTGAGCACGCCGCGCTCGATCAGGTCGTAGTCTTCGGACAGGAAGCCCTCCCCGGTGTAGCGTTCGCCGTTCACGATGCGCGGGTCTGAGGGCTTGAAGGAAATGGTCAGCCGTTCATCGGCCACCCGGGTGCCCAGGGCGTCCTTCCACAGGCTGGTGCCGTCCAGCAGCACGCCGTCTGTAGCGAAATTGCCGATCAGCTCGCCCAGCATCCCGTCCAGGCAGTCCGGGGTGAAGATCACAGTGCCTTCAAACTTGCCTTCCGTCTGCCGGGTGTGGATCTGGTTTTGGGCATCCTCCAGGTTTTGCCGCAGACCGCCCATCTCCAGGAAGGGCCGGTCCAGAGAGGCGGTGGAGAAGCCGGTGTAGTTAAAAGAGGAAGACTTTTCGTCCTCGTGCCCGGAAAACATCACGCTGACCCCATAGCTGCCCTGGGTGGTCTGGTAGCGCACGCCATGGCTGTTGAGGTAGACCGTGTTATGCGTGGTGTGCTGGGTAATGACCTGCTCCAGGATCACCTTGGGGTACTCCCGGCGGATGCTGTCCAGCAGCTCCTTCGTGCGCTCAAACAGCTTGTCCAGATCGGCCTCCACAGCGCCGGAGACAAACTTGCCCTGGCCTTCCCTGGCTATTTCCCAGGCGGGGTCGGGCTGGCCGGCTTCGGCGGAAGCCACGCAGTCCCCGGCGGCTGCGATCACGGCTTCCTGGTCAAAGCTGTTGCCGCTGACCGTGCCGCGGCGCTGGTCCTTGATGGCCTGCAGGGCCAGGGAATGATCCAGGGTGGTGCGCAGCAGGGTGAAGCGCCCGCCCTCAACGGAAAACTCGCTTTTGCGGCTGGTGGCGGCCTGGGCGCTGGCGTCCCTGGCGCCCGCGGCGACCATCCGGTCCAGGGCCAGGTTTGCGGCCTTGTGTTCTCTTGTCATCTCACTTGCCTCCTATGATTACCTGGCAGCGCAGCTCCGGCCCGCCCATTCCCACGGTCATGGGCTGTTTTTTGCCGCAAAAGCCGGAAGAGGCCCAGGTTACGGTGTCGGATACCATGTCCACGGTCTTGAGCATTTCAAAGGCCACCCCGGAAATGGTGGTGTCAAAAATCGCGCGGCCCAGCCGGCCGTTTTTGATCTCATAGCCGATGGTGACGCCGAACATGAACTCGCCCGTGGTGTCTGCCTGGCCGTTGTTGGTGTTGATCAGGTAATAGCCGTCCTCGGTCTGGGAAATCATGTCCGACAGCTTGCTGATCCCCGGGTGGATGGCGGTGTTGCGCATGCGGATGAGCGGCTCGTCGTTAAAGCCGAAAGCGCGCGCGTTGCCCTGGGGGCGCATGTTGAAGTGGCGCCCCAGCTCGCGGTTGACCATGTAGCCCACCAGCTTGCCGTTGCGGATCAGCTCGGCGTCCTCGGCCAGCACGCCCTCATCATCCACATAGACCGGCAGGGGCGCCTTCTCGCCAAAGGCGGTGTGCGCGAAATCGGTCATGCTGACCAGGGGGCTGGCTACCATCTTGTTCATGTTGGGTCCGGCCACCGAGCCGCCCAGCACCAGATCGGCCTCCACCGTATGGCCGACGGCCTCATGGGCCAGGATGCCGGAAAGCAGCCCCGAGAGGATACAGGTCTTCATGCCGGCCTGGGCGAACACGCCCTCGCGTTTCTTCATCAGGTGGTCATGCAGCTTGTCGATTTCACCATGCAGCCTGGCCGGATCGGTAAACACCGTGTCAAAGCCGCCCAGACCGCCAAAGGGCTGGAACACCTCCACCGGCATGCCGGCTTCGGTCACGGCGTTGAGGATGACATACACATAGCTGCGCGGCGCCAGGGTATGCGCCGCATAGCCGTCTGAACTGAGGATCTGCTTTTCCATGGAATCGGATGTGGCCACCACCGTGCGGCTGGCCAGCCCGGGATATTTCTCCTTGATGTATTCATCCAGGGACAGCGCGAAATCCAGGTAGCGCTTTTGCTCCACGTCGTTGAAGTCGGCCTGGGGGGGCAGAGAGCCGGTGGGGATATCGGGCAGCGGGCCCTTGCCGGGTTTGACGCGGCTGTCCAGGAACTCCGCGTTGGAAGAGGCGGTTTCAAGCGCCTTGCGGGCGGCGGCCTCGCTCAGGTCGGCGGCCGAGGCAAAGCCGTACACGCCGTTGCGGTACACCCTGGCGGATACGCCCTGGGAATCCGAGCGCGTGTTGCCCACCAGGTTGCCTGAGAGCAGCACCACCCGCCGGGATAGGCTGCGCTGGGCGCGCAGCTCCGAATGCGCGCCGGGAGCGAAGCTGCCGCGCAGGGAGGAAACGATGTCTGGTATCAAGGTGTGATCCTCCTTCATCTTGTCATTGTGTCAACAATGCATTATAGCATCAAAACGCCGGGCTTCACAAACCCGGCGTCAAATTCTTGTAAAGGGACGGTCTGAATCTCATTCGCGCAGGCCGGCCATGAAGCTGAACACCATGTCATCCGCGCCCGGCAGGCCCTCGTGGCCGAAGTCCGGCCACAGCTCATAGCGCTTGGGCGCGTTGATCTTGTTATAGGCTGCGAACTGGGTAGAGGGCGGGCAGATGGTGTCCATCAGGCCGACCAGCATCAGCGTCCTGCCCCTGATGCGGTGCGCCAGGTGCTGCAGGTCGATGTAGCCCAGCTTGGTGAAGATGGCCTGCTCGCGCTTGTGCTGGGGGTCAAACCGGCGGAAGTAATCGCGCAGCTCGCTGTAGGCGCCCACCGCCAGGTCCATGTTCCAGACCCTTTGATAATCGCACATGAAGGGATACATGGGCGCCAGGCGCGCGATGCGCGGCTCCAGCGCCGCGCAGGCCAGCGTGAGCGCGCCCCCCTGGCTCCCGCCGGATGCGCCCACGCGCTGCGCGTCCACCTGGGGCAGGTCCATCACGATGCGCGCCAGCTGCGCCGCGTCCAGAAACAGCGCGCGGGTGAGCAGCTTGTCCGAATCCGGGTCATCCAGGCCGCGGATGATCTGGCCGTAAAGCGTGTTGCCCAGGACGCCGCCCACATCCTGGCTGCGCCCGCCCTGGCCGCGGCAGTCCATGGCCGCCACCACAAAGCCGGCCTGGGCATAGACCAGATGATGCGTCCAGTCCCCTGAGTCCCCTGTATAGCCATGGAACCTGACCAGGGCCGGGCACTTGTCCCTGTGTTGGGGCATCAGCAGCTTGGCGTACACCCGGGCTCCGCCCACGCCGGTATAATAAAGGTCATAGCAGTCCACGCCGGGAGCCTGGAAGGCGGCGGGCGTCTTCTCGTAGCCCGTGCCCAGCGCGCGCATCTGCGCGAGCCCGCGCTCCCAATAGTCATGGTGATCCGCAGGCTTGGGATTGGTGCCTTCATAGACCAGCATCTGTTCCAGTGGCATTTCAAATATGGGCATGGTTACACTCCTTTCATCCGCAGCCGGGGAAGATGAGCAGATGCTATAGAAGCAGCATCATTTCCGAAAAACAGGAATGATGCCGGTGGTCTGATAAACCTGGTGTATACTCAGTTCTCAATGACAGCGCGGATGCGCCGCACGCCGGCGGAGGAGGCCTCCTCCTTTTGGATTTTGAACCGGCCCAGCTGCCCTGTGCTGTCCGCGTGCGGCCCGCCGCAGATCTCCTTGCTGAAATCGCCCATGGTGTACACGCGCACCTTGTCGCCGTAGCGGTCCTCAAACAGGCCCATGGCGCCCGAGGCCTTGGCCTCCTCTACGCCCATCTCCTGAAAACTGATGGGCAAATCATCCTGGATGGCTTGGTTGACCAGGTCCTCGACCTGCTGGAGCTCCTCACGGGTCACCTTGCGGCCGAAGGTAAAGTCAAAGCGCAGCCGCTCCGCGGTGATGTTGGAGCCCTTCTGGTGCACCTCCTCGCCCAACACCTTTCTAAGCGCCGCCTGCAGCAGGTGGGTGGCGGTGTGCAGCCTTGTGGTCTGCTCCGAGTTGTCGGCCAGCCCGCCCTTGAAGCGCTGCTCGGCGCCGGCCTGGCTGGTTTTCTGGTGCTGGCGGAAGCGCTCCTCAAAGTCGCCCTGGTCCACCTTCAGCCCGTGCTCCTCAGCCAGCTCCCTGGTGATTTCCACAGGGAAACCGTAGGTATCATACAGCTTGAAGGCATCCCGCCCCGGGATGGTCTTCATCCGGGCCACCTGCTGTTCCAGCAGGCCCTGGAAGTTTTCAATGGTGGCAAAGGCTTCCTCCAGTTTTTGCATCTCTTGGGAAAACTGCACCGCCTCAGGCGTGGGGCGCAGGGTGGAGCCCATATTTTTCATGGCTTCGCGCGCTGTTTCCATGTGCTGTAGCACGTCTCTGGAGAACAGGGTTTCCTTCAGCGCGTCGCGCAGGCTGTTGTAGCTGTCAATGGCGCCCTGCATGCGGCTGAGCACCTTGTCAAACTCGCGCATGCCCTGGCTGAGGGTGCGCGCGAAGCGCTTCTCCTCCAGCAGCAGCTGCTCCAGCACAAAGGCTCTGTGGGTCTCCAGCTCCGGATAGACGTCCTGATACTGCTCAATGATGACCGTAGCGATTTCAGCTGTGAACTCCTCCTGGAGCCCCAGCTGCATCCCGTGGCGTACCGCGCGGCGGATCAGCCGCCTTAGCACATAGCCCTGGTCCACGTTGGAGGGGACCACGCCCCGGGGATCGCCCAGGATGAAGGTGGCGGTGCGCATGTGGTCGGCCACCACGCGGAAGGAGCGCAGGGTGTCCTCGTCCGCGCCCTGGTACTGCTTGCCGGAGAGCTGCTCGATCCTGGCGATGATGCCGGAGAACAGATCGGTCTCATAGACCGAGTCCTTGCCGGTCAGCACCATCACCGTGCGCTCCAGGCCCATGCCGGTGTCCACGTTCTGATGGTCCAGCGGCACATAGCTGCCGTCGGCCTGCTTGTTGTACTGCATGAACACGTCGTTCCAGATTTCCAGATAGCGCCCGCAATCGCACGCCGGGCTGCAGCCCGGCCCGCAGGGCTCCTGATCATCACGCACGATGAACATCTCGGTATCCGGGCCGCAGGGGCCGGTCAGACCGGCCGGCCCCCACCAGTTGTTCTCCTTGGGCAGGAAGAAGATCTGTTCCGGCCTGGCGCCTGCCTTGACCCACAAATCAAAGCTCTCGGTGTCCCGCGGCGCGTTCTCGTCGCCCTCAAACACGGAGAAAGCCAGGGTGTCGGGATCCAGCCCCAGCCACTCCTTGCCGGTCAGGAACTCCCAGCTCCAGGGAATCATCTCTTTCTTGAAATAATCGCCCAGGCTCCAGTTGCCCAGCATCTCAAAGAAGGTCAGGTGGCTCTTGTCGCCCACATCGTCAATGTCGCCGGTGCGCACGCATTTTTGCACGTTGCACAGGCGTTTCCCGGCCGGGTGCGGCTGGCCCATCAGGTAGGGCACCAGCGGGTGCATGCCCGCGGTGGTAAACAGCACCGTCGGGTCGTTTTCGGGGATCAGCGAGGCGGAGGGGATGAGGGCGTGCCCCTTTTGCACAAAAAACTCGATAAACAGGCTGCGCAGGCTCTTGGCTGTAAGTTGTTTCATCTTGCCCTGCTTTCTTATAAGGACAGGTCGACAAACTGGAGCAGCACCTTGAGCGCGCCTTCCATGTCGCGCATGTCGATGACCTCATTGGCGCTGTGCACATAGCGGCAGGGGATGGACAGGGTGCCGGTGGGCACGCCGCCGCGGCTTTTCTGGATGGCGCCGCCATCGGTCCCGCCAAAGGCGAGCACCTCGCGCTGGACGCTGACGCCGGCGGCCTCGGCTGCCTCAAACAGCTTGTCGCGCACCCAGGGCGTGGCGATCATACTGCGGTCCATGATCTTGACCGCCGGGCCCTCGCCCAGCTTCACAGCGGGCAGCTTGGTCTCCGGCGTGTCGCCCCAGGCGGTCACATCCAGCGCCAGGCCGACGTCCGGCTGCACGGTGTAGGCGGCCACGGTGGCGCCGCGCAGGCCCACCTCCTCCTGGGTGGAGAAGACGCCCACGATGTTGTGCTTCTGGCCGTCGGCATACATCATCAGCTCGGCCAGCAGCGCGCAGGCACAGCGGTCGTCCATGGCGGGGGAGGCCACCTTGTGGCGGCCCAGCGCGGTGAAATCCGGCGCGTAGACGGCGACATCGCCGATGGCGACCATTTTCTCGGCCTCCTCACGGCTGGAAGCGCCGATGTCAATGAACAGGTCGGCCATTTCCGGCTTTGTCTTGCCCTTGGTGTTGGGCTCGATCACGCAGATGCCGGGCGTGCCGTCGTCAAAGACCATTTTGCGCCCCCAGACGCTGCCTGGGTTGATACCGCCTACGGCGTGCACGCGCAGGAAGCCTTCCTTCTCGATGTGGGTGACCACCAGGCCGATGTGATCCATGTGGGCTGAGATCATGATGGTCCTGGCGTTTTCATCGCTGCCGAATTTTTCAACGATCAGGTTGCCCAGGGCGTCGGTCTTCATGCTGTCCACATGGCCGGAGAGCAGTTCGCGTAGCTTGTCAGCCACCGCGTGCTCCTGACCGGCGGGGCCGTATACGGACAACAGGGTTTGCAGTGTATCCCGAAGCATAATGTTTCCTCCCGCTTATAAACTGTTGAGAAAAGCCACGGCCAGGTCGGCCTGGGCCTTGATGTCGGAGAGCTTGGCCACGTTGTTGCCTGAATGGATGTACCGGCAGGGGACCGACAGCACGCAGGTCCTGGCGCCCTTGCCGGACCTCTGGAAGCTGCCCGCGTCATTGCCGCCGGTGACGGCGCGCTTGATCTGGTAGGGGATGTTGTGTTCCATGGCCACGTCCTGCAGGGCGCTGAACAGCTGTGTATCGGCGATGGAGGCGAGGTCCATGAAGCTGATAGCGACCCCGCGGCCCGGCACGCACACCTGGAAACGCTCCGGCGTGTCGCCCAGGTCGTTGGCAGCGGTGCCCTCCAGCACGATGACGATGTCCGACTGCAGGTGGAAGGCGGCGCCCGTGGAACCCCGCAGGCCCACCTCCTCCTGGGTGACAAAGGCGCAGCATAGCTCGCCCGCGTAATCGCTTTCCAGGATGCGCAGCAGGCTCAGACAGCCCACCCGGTCATCCAGCGCGCGCGCCGCCACAAAGCCGTCGCCAAACTCGGTATAGGGGGTGTCAAACACCGCGTAGCTGCCCAGGGGGCACAGCTTCTCGGCTTCCTTTTGCTCCCTGGCGCCGATATCGATATACAGCGCGTCATAGTCCAGCACGCGCTCGCGGTCAGCCTTGGTTTGCAGATGGATGGCCATCGCGCCGATGACGCCCTTGACGCGCTCCGGGCCGACCAGCACCCATTTGCTGACCGCCACGCGCGGGTCCACGCCGCCCACCGGTTGAAAGCGCAGCAGGCCGTCATCGGTGTGCCCGGTGACAATGAAGCCGATCTCATCCATATGCGCGGCGAAGGTGACGCTGGGCTTGCCGGGATCGCCGCCCTTTTTGCGGCAGATCACGTTGCCGGAGCGGTCGACGGACACATCCCCGCACAGCTTGGCGGCGGCGTCGAGGATCAGCTTGCGCACCTCGTTTTCCTGGCCGGAGGGGCCAAAGGCTTCTGTTAACGTTCTCAGGTCCATAGCTCATCCTCCCAGGAGGCACGGACAGCGGCCGCGAAATGGGCCAGCAGGCGCCCGCCCTCCTTCAGCACGTTCAGGTCCAGCATTTCCACCGTGGTGTGCATGTATTTCAGCGGCAGCTCCAGCAGCGCCGTGGGCACGCCGGAACGGGATTCGCCGATCTGGTCCGCGTCCGTGGAGGTATAGCGCGGAACCACTGCGGTTTGCAGGCTGATGTTGTTTTCCTGCGCTGTTTCGGTCAGCTTTTCGCGCAGCGCCGGGTGGATGTAGGGCCCCATGGAAGCCACCAGCGAATCAAGCTTGTGGGTCCGCCAGGCGGGCGCGCCGGGGGTGCTCGCGTGACAGACGTCCAGCGCCACGGCAAAATCCGGCTTCAGGGCAAAGGCAGAGGTCATCGCGCCGCGGGAACCCACCTCCTCCTGCGCGGAGGCCACAAAATACAAATCGGCCTCATGGCGGAGACCCTGCAGTAGCCGGGCTGCCTGCAGCATGATGGCCACGCAGGCGCGGTCATCGCAGGTTTTGACGGCGACGCGCCCGTTTTGCAGCTCGGTGTAGCGGTGGTCCAGCTGCACCTGGTCGCCGACGCGCACCAGCTCGCGCACCCTGTCGCCGGGCAGGCCCAGGTCCACATACAGGTCCTCGCGCGTATAGTTCCTCTTGCGCTCCTCCTCGCTGAGCAGGTGGGGCGCCTTGGCGCCGATCACGCCCATCAGCTTTTCCCTGCCATGTACAAAAACGCGCTGCCCGGGCAGGATGCGCGGGTCCACGCCGCCTACCTGCCCTAGCCGCAGGCTGCCGTCCTCCTCGATGCTGACTACCATCAGGCCGATCTCATCCAGGTGGGCGCAAAACATGACCTTGGGGCCGGTCCCCTTTTTGCGGGCGATGACGTTGTTCATCGCGTCAATCGTGACCTCGTCGCAATAGGGCCTGAAGGCGTCGGCCACAAAGGCGCTGACCTCGCCCTCATCCCCGGACAGGCCGCGCATGGCGGTGACATCCCGCAGGAAATCGTCTGCTTGCATGTGTCTTCCTTTCACTGGTCATCATAAAGCACGCCGGCCGGATATCACCGGGCGTTCCGACCGGGAATGGCCACAACAAGCCCCGGCGGATGCCGGCGTTCGCAACAGCTTCAAGTATAGCATCCGCGCCCGGGTTTTGACAAGGAAATGGGTTTTGCGTGAAAATGCTTTTATTCCCTATTTGTGTCGCTCTAAGCGATATGAATTTTTGTATTATTCCTGATGATACCCGTGCTCTTCGCAGGCAGCGCCCGTGCTGTCCAGCTCGCCCCGGCTGAAAGCCTGAGCGGCTTCCAGTGCGCCGCCCTGGGCGCCGGTAACCACCTGGATGTTGCGGCTGTGAAAGATTTCAATGGCGCCTGCGCCCATGCCGCCGGCGATAATCACTTCAATGCCCTGATCGCCCAAGAAATTGGGCAGGAACCCCGGCTTGTGCCCCGGGTTGGGGATGGTTTTTGTCTGGTTGTTGTCCGTATTATACAGCAGGAAGGCTTCACAATGCCCAAAATGCTGCGCCACCTGGCCTTTCATGCTTGCTACCGCGATGATCATAACTTCATTACGCTCCTTTTCCTTCAGTTCTTTTGGTCGCCGGGGGTAAACGGACCCCCATATCCTGTTGTTCTGCTTTATCCTGACAATCTTCCACGCAGCTGGGGCAGCCGTGATTGCATTGTCCGCTCTCCGATTCATTTCCCCGGCAGGGTCAGCGTCTGTCCCGCGGAAATATACTGTATCTGCTCACCAAGCAGCTGTTTTAGCGCATCGAAAGAAGGCTGGCCCGTACAGTGACAGGTCAGGTAAATGCTTGGTGTACTGGCCAGATAATCAGCAGTGTGCCGGATGATATGATCCTCCGCCTTTCCATATGTGTGCGAGTGCAGATGAAACCCGCCCAGGACATAGTCGGGAAACCCGCCGGTTTTTAAGTGATAATCCTTCATAATATTGATGATGCCTTGATGGGAGCAGCCCGTGATCAGCAGGCTTTGTCCGCCCTGGACCAAGCTCGCGGCCTGCTCGTGAATGAAGTCATCCTGTATCAACTGACCCCGCTCCATCCTCATCAGCCCGCGGTTGGTTTCCGGGATGGCTTCACTGCGCATAAAGTCCGAATACAGGGTTACCCCGGGAGCGATTGTCATTTGATCATGGCTGAACACCAGGCGGTTGCTGTCCGCCAGCTCTTGTGACACCCCGATGTAGTCAGTTTCGCCCGCTGCCCTGACGGAATAAACAGGCGAGAGCGCTTCTTTTCGCATGTATACGGACGCGGTTGTGTTCATTGTCAAAAAATCAGGGATCCCGCCGGCATGGTCATAGTGCCCATGGGATAATACGACGTGGGTGACCCGGGTGAGGTCCAAGCCCAGTTTTTGCGCGTTTCTGATGAACATGCCGCCACAACCCGTATCAAACAGAATAACCGCGCTTTGCATTTGAACCAGAACGCTCAAACTATGCTCGCACTCCAAACGCTCATCAGCAACCGTGTTTTCCGATAAGACCGTAATTTTCATTTGCCCTGCTCCTTTAGTTCTTATTTGGATTTCAATTTTTATTATTGATTAGTGATGGAGACAAATATGTATTAGCACACCATGCGCCTGGGATCGTGATAGCCCAGCCCTGTAATAGCGCCTTGTTGATCGCCTTATACGGATTCCAGCAATGGCATGATTTTCCGGTAGATTTCCTTTGCAGCCTTTCCGCTGGGGCAATCAAGATCCACAATCGTACGCCCCTGGTTGACTGCCTGTACCGCCAGGGGGTCATAGGGAATGGCGCCCGCGAACAAGAGGCCTTCCCGCTGACAGTACGCCTTGATCCTGTCCGTGATCTCAGGGTTGATGTCCGCCTTGTTGACGCAGACGGCGATCATGACCCCGAAACCCCGGGCGGTTTCAATGATGCGTTCCAGGTCGCTCAGCCCGGACAGCGAGGGCTCCGCCACCAGCAGGGCGGCATGGGCTCCGCTGAGGGTGGCGATTACCGGACAGCCGATGCCCGGAGAACCATCAATGACGGCGAAGCCGGTATACTCACCGGCGGCATGCTCGAGGCGGTTTTTCACCTGGCTGACCAGCAGCCCCGAAGTGCCGCTGCCCATTTTGAGCCTGGCGGTGGAGAAGACGGCGCCCTCCCCGTAATACAGCGTCATGGTTCCCGCTTGATGCGGCTTCATGGCAATCGCCTGAGCCGGGCACACCAGCCCGCAAACCTTGCAGCCTTCACAAGCGTAGGGGTTGATCCGATAGGGAGACCCCTGGATCACCGCGTCAAACCGGCAGGCCTGTTCACAGGCGCCGCAGGCTGCGCATTTATCAGGGTCGATGACAGCCAAAGGCAGGCCATAATAGGATGCGTCCTCCTGACGTGTGTAGTCAGCGCCAATCAGGTGCAGGTTGGGCGCGTCCACATCGCAGTCCGCGTAAGCCCGGGTCCGGGACAGGCTGATGAGCGCGCTGGCCAGCGTTGTTTTGCCGGTCCCCCCTTTTCCGCTAAGAATGACCAACTGCCGCATGGCATGCCTCCTGATCTATTCTCTCAAGCAGGCGCTCGAACAGCGCGCGGTACCGCGGGTCTTCCTTCACCGCGATCATACCGTTTGAGGTTAGTTTCCCCAGCTGTGCCTCAAAAGCGATCTCCGCCAGAATGGGGAGACCATGCGCCTGGCAGTACTGGCGGGAGGGATCATCCCCCGGCAGCGCCTTGTTGAGCACCACCCCGCAAGGCTTATTATAAAGCCTGGCCAGCTCATGTACCATAGCCAGGTTGTGCGCGCCAAAGCGGGTGGGTTCCGCTACCAGCACACAGTAATCCGCGTCCTGGATGCTTTCAGACACCATGCAGGAGCTGCCGGGCGGGCAATCGATGATCACCCTCCCGCCCGGATGTCCGGTGTTCAATAATTGTTTGATTACAGGCACGCCGGTGGCTTCGCCCGGGTTGAGAAAGCCGGAGAGCACCTGCACGCCCTGGGCTTCCCCGGTCTGCACCCTGCCGATGGCGCGCTCGGTCTCTTTCAGGGCCTGGGCCGGGCACAGCATCGCACACCCGCCGCAGCCGTGGCACATCTCATCAAACACCAGCAGCTCCCTGCCGGTCCACGCCAGGGCGTGATATGCGCAAAAGTCCACACACTGCCGGCATTCAATGCATTTGGCCGGATCAACCCGGGGCACGGGCACATTGACCGCTTCCCGCGTTTTGATGGCAGGTTGAAAGAAAAGATGTCCGTTGGGCTCCTCCGCGTCACAATCGATATAGGTGGCAGGAGCGGCGGCGCAGGCAAGGTTCACTGAGATGAAGGTCTTGCCGGTGCCGCCTTTTCCGCTGAGCACCGCGATGGTTCTGTCGCTCATCATCAGTGCCTATGGAAACCTTCGTGGATCTGTTCAAGGGCCTCCAGTTTGCCTTGCGTGAAACGCTCAAGGTTCTCCCGCGCGTTCAGACCGGGCTGGGCCTTGTACAGCCTGATGCCGGCAGCTTTTAGCACCCTGGCCGCGTTGCCGCCCAGCTGGGGGGTGAGCAAAACGCTCACTTCGCTGTCCACAACAGTCTGGGCTGCCTGGATGCCCGCGCCGCCCGAGCTGAGGGAGGCCTTGTTCTGAATGTAAATGCTGGCGTCAGCTTCTGTGTCATAGACCATGAACATGGCGGCTCTCCCAAAGGTGTCGGATACCGCTGTGTCCTTCACGTCGGATACCACCGGAATGGCGATCTTCATTCTTTTTATCCTCCTCTTGTAAACGATCTTCTAAATTTATCTGCCGGACGCATTCTGCCTGATATAAACTCATGTGGTCAGTCAGGCGAACGAGTCCCCTATTCATTCACCGTCACTGTGATGCCACCCCATATCCTGCCGCGATGTTCCACCGGACCAAGGCGGGTGTTTATGGGAAGGAAGCCATGCCGGCTTTTGATCGGTCTGGCGATCAGGGGCACTCCCTGTTCGTGTGCCAAATTCCTGACACCACACAGTGCGCCAGGGGACAGGCCCATGACAAACTCGCCCGGAGCGGGTCATTTTTCCGCTCCGGGCAGCCAGTACCCTTTAGAGGCTCTCAATTTGCTGGTCTATGGCATCCATGCGGGCTTGAAAAAGCTGTTTCTGCTCCAGCAGAGCAGCCTTCAATTCCTCGCCTTTCAATGGGGTTGCTGCAGGCGTGCGGGCCATGAAGCCATAGCCTCTGCCGAACCCCGCGCCGCGGCCATAGCCGCAGCGTCTGCCCATCCCCAAGCCCATACCTTGTCCGCGCGCGCCATATTGTGCGGCGCCGCCGCAGGGGCCAAGCCCCCGCCCGGTCATCTGTCCCGCGCCCGCGGGACCTGTTCCATCAAATCTTGGCATATTGCCCTCCTTTTTGTTCAACGCGCTGTGAACCTGATTTGGGAATTGCTGACATATGTCATATTCCGATTTCATTATACATGGTTTTTGACAAATGTCAATATCTGTTTGAAATTTTAGTATTAACACTAAAAAAACCCCGATGACATCAGGGTTTAGTGGTCGAGGTGACAGGATTTGAACCTGCGACCTTTTGGTCCCGAATTCTATCTTCCGTTGGGCATCCAATCCCCGCTCGTCCGGTTGAATCGTGCTGTGACCGGATTTGTTCGGATGGGAAAGCGCCGTCGGTTGGGGGATTTGCGTGGCAGACGACCGGACGCATGGTACCGGCGGTCATGGAACAACCGGTTCGTTATTCCGCGTCGCTTCTCGTGTATGCTCGTTGATGTGGCTGCTGATGGCATCCATCACATGACCGCAGACCGGGCAATGAATGTCGTAGCGACTATACGTAGCCTTGCTGTGGGCTGTCCTGGCGTGGAGCCGATAGTAGTGCAGTACGATCTCAGCCAGATACAATTCGTGGGACTTTGCCACAGCCTTTTCGTCCGTGGAGAAGAACATCGGAACTTTTTCTCTGCCATAAGTATCGCTATCAACCAGCGGATGATACTTGTATTTCGTCATGCTGCATCTCATTACCGTATAGGCTTGTCGTCAAGGTCGCGGTACCTATCCTTTCAGAATTCCATTGCCTCCTCGTAGCTGCTGAACACAGCATCGAAAGTGCCGTGAACGACCTTCCAAAGGGACACATCGGGGGTCAATATGGCGGGTGATGCCTACAGGCTTTCCGTCAACGGTGAGGAGCAGCCTGTGATAGCGAAAGACTCCATGGGAGAACATAGATTTATCGGCATCGGTGAATTTCGGCTTGCTGCCGTAGAAAAACTTGTGTCTCATTGAACAGCCTTCTGTACCCACTGGACATGAGGGCGACGATTTTACGAAGCTTTCACGAAATTTTTGTCCTCCACCTTACGGCCACAGGAACAGCGGAATATGAGGATAAAAATAAAAAACTCCCATTCCATTTCTGGCATGGGAAAATGCGAGTGCTTATAGATTGAAATTTTCACGCATACATGATACAATTCTATTCAAGATGATTGTGATCACATGCGGAGGTACTATTATGGCTGTCAGCTATAAAAAACTGTTTCACTTATTGATAGAACAAGATATGACGACTTCTCAACTGCAAAAGAAAGCGGGTTTTTCCGCAAATATCATTGCCCGTCTGAAACGAAACGGTTCCGTTTCTTTGGAAACCATTGAAAGTATTTGCCGTACGATGAATTGCGGAGTGGACGATATCCTGGAATTTGTTCCGGATGTAACCACAGACCATACGGAGGAAGTGTAATGGATAAAAAGCGTGTAGAATTGACGAAACAACAGTTCGATTTAGTTGTACATCATCACGAAGAAGCAAATATTGAATATTGGTTTGCCCGGGAACTGATGCCTTTGTTAGGGTATGAGCGATGGGAAAATTTTGATAAAGCCATTATTCGTGCAATGGAATCCTGTGAAACAAGTGGTATTGAGGTTACGGATCATTTTCGTGAGGTCACGAAAATGATAGAGATCGGTAAGGGTGGGCGCAGACCTGTCAAGGATTATACTTAAAGTCGTTTTGTGATAAAATGCGTCAACAAATGATGAGCTGATCTCGTACTAGGTGTAGAAATATTTCCTGTGCCTGCGAAACAGCGGCAGAAAGATGGCATGCAGATTGTAGAACTCGAACAAAATCGGAAGATGACAGTAAGTGATGGCCTTCTTTGGCTGTATCGGCTCAGCGTTGTTGGTCATGTTAATCACCTATGGTTAGTTTCACTTGAATTATGATCCCCAAATGAGAGGTAAACATCTGTTTTTGCTCATCTTTCATCCCATTTGAACTGCATTTGCAGTTGGGTAAAAATTCGGTGCGCAGGCGGTTATTTATCGAGTCACTCTGCGATGAATTTCCTTACATGCAGGGCCGATACTAAAGCCTTGTTAACCGGTCCGGTCAGGGGAACGTTTGTCGCCAATGCAAAAGTGTAAGATAGTGCGTACCGGTAAATCGTAGGCTCTCCGGTAAAGGTTTCTTCACCAATTCCCTGCGCCTGCCGCCGGTTTGATTAAAAGCCAGTTTCATGATTGCTAGGGTGGATCTCATGTCCGCGAACACTGCCGCCAGGACGATCTCATGATTGCCCTGGTCTTTCTTGCTGATTTCAGAACTACTTTTGAACCCTGCCTAGCGGCTTCAAGGAATGCTTCCATGGGCTCGACTTGACCGGCGGCGCGGTTTACAGATTCATTGATGGCCTTCGCGATTTCGGCCTTTTTCAGGGCTACAATGTTGTGGATTTTACGCTATCGGAGTTCCGGCCATTCGGTCGGCAGAATGCTCGCCTCGAACATGATCTTGAAGGAGATCGCGCCATTGGCCGGTACGTCGAATTTGAAATCCGAGAAGGGGAGACGCTTGATCCCGTCCGGGATTTCGATACTCCTGTAGCGCTTGACCTGCCTGTCATTCTCAATCACGCAGACCGGCACCGTGTTTCGGAGCTTGGCGGTGAACTTTCCGCATTCCGTGATTCATACATTCCCAAGTTGATGTGCCTTGCGGCTTAGTCATGGCTTACCCTTTTGAAAATACCTTTCAAATCAGAAAAAGGAACAGAGAAACAGGGAAACCGCTTGTCAGCGTACTTACCGCCAAGCGGTTCATATCAGATTATGCTTATTCCGCTCCATTCAATACCCGCTGCTCATCTTAACCGAATTCCAGAGCGATGAGCATTGCAAGCGTCCGCGAGAACGTAAGGGTTTCTTTCTTTTCCGGACGGCTGTTATCCGTCAGAATGTAGATGTAGTTTTTGTTATGCCGAGCCGGTGGGCAAACTCTGTCTTGGTGATCTTTTGCGCTGTAATAATATGGTTGAGTCTGTCAGCCGGCGTCATAAACCATCCTCCTTTGCGTCTTTTTGCATGAGCGTCGCATACTTCAGCAGCTCCTTGCGGGAAGAAACGCCCAACTTATCATAGATATTCTTGTTGTGATATTTCAAAGTGTTTTGACTGATATTCAAAATCTCCTGAATTTCCTTGCCCTTCCTGCCCTGCAGGTACAGATCGAATACCTCGCGCTCCTTGGGCGTTAAGGTACACAGATTGCTGCAGAACAGCGCATAGGCTTCCTGATTGACCTCCTGCATCACGGCGGCGTGCAGATAGGACAGCGCGGTTTCCGCACGCTCCCGTTCCCGCTGAACGTCTGCGTTCTCCATATGCAGTCGGGCAAGCTCCGCCTCATGGCTGCGGTCCTTGGCAGAAAGAAAATCAAACAGGTCGTCGATTTCAGGAATGCGGGTCGCCTGACGCTCCGCCTCTTCCGTTTTGAGCTGCGCAAGTCCGCGCAGAATCGGGTTCACATAGCGATGACTCAGGAAAACGCACGCGCCGATCAGTAGAAGCATGAGTACAAACAGAAACGCCGCCGTTTTGATCTGGCTTTCCCGGACAATTTGCTCGTACTGCCGCGTAGGCATCATAACGGCGACCCTGTGCTGGCTTGTCCCTACGGAAATTTCCTGCATAAGGCCGATGAAGCCCTCTGTTCCTCCGGATAGTTGAACAAAACGGCCATGGTTTTGGATCGAGAACCGCACGTGCGCGGAATCGATGGTGCTGGCGTGCTGACCTGCCAGCTGTCCGGCCCACAGGCCGTCTGTTTCGGTCAGCAATGCACAGATCATAGGCACCTGTTCATTGCTTGCCGGATAGACCAGCCGGAAGTACAGGTCGCTGATCTCGAAACCACATACGCCGATGGTGCGCCCGTTCAGAAGAACCGGTACGCACAGCAGGCGCACATATTCCCATGAATCCGGCAGCGCATATACCTCCGTCAGCAGATAGCCGCGCGCTGGGCTCTGCACCGCCGCACCGAGCAGCGCTTCCGCCTGCGGAAAGGTACCTGCCATGCTTTCAAGCTGCCATGTGCTGTACAGGTTGATACTGTTCCTGCGGGCTACGCCGGAGTTGCCTCGGAACACGCACGGCTTGTTGTGGATGGTGTTCTCGGCGTACAGGTTGGCATATTTCAGATACAGCCCGTTGTAGTACGTTTCCGGCAGTGCATCGTTGACCGTCGTATCCAGAAAATAGAATGCGCCGCTAGAGGTGGTCAGCTGCATGTGGGTATAGATCTGATTGTATGCTTCCTGCTGAATTTCATTGAGCAGATCAGGATTGTTTCGAAGATCGTCAAAGGACAGACGGCGCTCCTGTAAAATGTTCGCCACTGTATCGGATAACTGGTCTGACAGGGATATGCCCCAAGCGGCCAAATCGTCCGTATCATGGCGAATATCCGAGACCGTCCGGTCAAGCTGATTGAACAGCATCGTTTCAATCTGACGCTCAATCGGGTTGACGATGCCGATGAGGTTGAACACGAAGAATACGAGCACCACAAGTGTGCAACCCAGCATGATCAGCCAGACGGCCAGCTTCCACCGCAGGGAAAGGCTTTGCTGTCTGGCGTCACGGAACATTTTCAGGAGCACTCCCGGACGAAACTGCATGGCACTTCTTCCCTCCGCATCCTGATGTTATTCCTGCATGAGCCGCATGACCTCGGCGCGCGCCCAGGTTTCAAGCTCGGCCATGACTGTTTCAGCATCCTCGCTCGCTGCGGTACGGCGCACATATTCCTCATGAGCCGTATTCAGCGTAGTCTTGACCGCTTTTTCAAAGGCAGGCTGGAGATCGCTGGCTCCGTCGTAACGGGGCAGCACGCAGAAGGTGTACTCGCCGTACATTTCGCTCACTGCGTCGTAGAGCATGCGGTACTTGTTGTTCTCCACCAGACCGGTATCATCAAGCAGCTTCTCAAAGCCATCCTGCGTAACAGGGAGATAGCCCGTCTGCGTCACAAATTCCACATTATGCTCACCGCCCGTGATCCAACGTGCAAACACGGCGGCGGCTTTATTTTTGCGTTTATCCGTGCTGCGAATAGCAAACAGACCGGATCCGCGCTGTACCACGGCGGGATCAGTGTCAGCAAAAGCGGGATACGGCAGAATCAGCGTTTCGATGTCCTCGGTGGTATTGTCCGCATAGGTCACATAGTCGCGCAGGTACAGAATGCCTGCGGTGGAACCGACGTTGCAGATGACCTCCGCCGTCTTCCAGCGGTCAGAAGCATAGCCGTCCTGCACGCACAGACCGCCGTAGATTCCGGCTCTGGCCATCGGCGACCACACCCGCTGGAATGCGTCACCGGAAAAATCAATTTTTCCGTCAACGATGAAGGTTCCGCCCAACGAGGCCGTGTTGGTCAGAAAGTAATGGTAGAAATCATTGATCTGGAACATCGTCTGCCCCTCAGACCAATCATAGTACAGGTTGCAGGTTGCAAAGAGCGCATCAAAATCAACCATACTTTTGATGCTCACGCCGGTATCTGCGGCGAAGCGGTCAAAGATCGTCTTATTGACGAAGCACAGCTCGGTGGACTTGGCAATGGGCAGCATCAGGAGTTGGTCGCCAAACTGCCCCTCTGTGAGGAAGTACGGCACATAGGAGGCGATTTCTTCCTGAGAAAGGTACTTGCTCCAGTCCAGCAGGCGGTCAGCGCCGATCTTTTCCACCACACGGGGATAGGCGGTGAACAGATCGGGCAGCGTGGCGGAGCCAGGTTCATTGTTGGCCGAGGCAATCAGTGCTGCGTCAATATCGGTGGTGTTGGTGACGGATACAACAGAGATGAAGATGCCATTTTTTGTGCCGACAGTAGAGTTGAATTCGTCAATCAGTATGTTCAGCGGCGACTCGGTCTGACTTCCATATACATGCCACATGGTCAGCGTGACCGGGTTGGAACCGGAAAGCTGATCGCTGTTTTGCTGACAGCCGGTAAGCATCATCAGGGTCAGAAGGATGAGTACGCACGCAAGGGGTCTTTTCATGCGGGTTGCCTCCTCAAAAGTACGAATCCCTCCCGATTTCCCACCCTTTTTCGAGAAAATTTCAGGTTTTCCCACCCTTTTCGGGCATTTGGATGGGGACAAAATCGTGGAAATCCGTAGAATTGTAATCGCGGCACGGCACCAGTCGAAAACGAGCCGCCAGCCGGGGTACAGTTTCAGGGGGCAATCTGCTTCTGTGCCCCGGCTTTGCAGCTATTTTTTATAGTATACATAGGTGCATTGATTCGGTCAATGTTTATGCCACTTAATTCAAAGAAATGTTACGACGATGAAGCAGCCGCGCTGCACATTAATTCGGTTCTGGATCGTCAGTGTGCGATGCTCTGCAATGTGCTTCATGGTGAACAATAATAAAATAGGAATGGGGGAGTAAATCATGAAAAAAAGGCTATGTCTGGTTCTTTCCCTGTTGATGCTGACAATCTGCATCTCCACATTGGCCGAATCTGCCGAATGGAACTATGATGCAGAGTACTGCATACTCCGCGGTTACACTGGTGCGGGCGGCGATGTGGCCGTGCCCGGCGAGATCAATGGCGGTACGGTGGACGTGATCGACATCAACGTCTTCACCGGGGAAACCATTACCGCGCTTTCGTTGCCCGAGACGGTGCTCGAGCTCAGAAGCAATGCCGTCACCTGGTGTCCGAACCTGGTGAGCGTATCCCTTCCCCAGAGCCTGGTGGTCATCAACCGCCTGAACTTTGGCAACTGCGGCGCGCTTGCCGAAGTCACCATTCCCGCGGGTGTGCGCTATATCGGCGACAGTTCGTTTACCTTCTGTGAATCCCTTCGCAAAATCACCTTCGAGGGCGTATGCCCGGTGATTGACCAGGATTGCTTTACCGTTCTTCCCGAGGACGCGGTGGCCTATGTTCCGGACGATCAGCTGGATGCCTACGCGGAGGCGTTTGCAAGCGCCGGCAGCGCGGTGTCCGTCCAGCCCAGCGGCAAAAGCGCCGTTGTCGTGGACAACAACGGCTATGTGGAATCGGAGTTCGATTTTGACGCTTCCACCGGCACCATCACCCGCTACAACGGCTACGCCACCTATCTGGCTATCCCGGAGACCATCGGCGGCGCAGCAGTGAAGGCCATCGGTCCTGAGGCGTTTGCGCACCACTACTATCTGGCGCTGCTGGAGCTGCCCGAGGGGCTTGAGGCCATCGGCGATGGCGCGTTTTACAACTGCGCGACGTTGGGGCATGTGAAGTTTCCCTCTACGCTCAAGACCATCGGCGACAACGCCTTCTACAACGCCTATCAAGGAAGCCTGTTTGAGCTTCCGAGCGCTGAGACTATCGGCGATTTCGCGTTCTATTTCGCCGGGATCAAGGGCTCTGTGGCGCTGCCCGATGGGCTAACCTCCATCGGCAAAGGCGCGTTTGAAAGCTGCGGCTCTCTGGGCGGCACCCTCTACCTGCCGGCGTCGCTTGAAACCATCGGCGACGGCGCGTTCAAGGGGAATCTGCTGCTGCAATACGTCATCGTGGACAGCCCGACCCCGCCCACGCTGGGCGAAGGCGTGTTTGCGGGCTGCGACTATCTGTACGACATCGACCTGTACGCGCACGGCAGCAAACAGCAGATGCTCGATTGGCAGGCGTATGTGGACGCGCTGGGCATTCCCTGCCGCGTCTGGCGCGCCCAGGACCCGACCGCCGAGTCGCCCGAAAGCGGCGCGTATCAGTATGAAAACCTCATGCTGACCGAGTACACCGGCGCGCAGCCGCGCATTCACGCCCACCTCACCGTCTCGCAGGAGCCGGTCGTCGGGCTGGGCGACGGCGTGTTCAAGGGAAGTCAGACTATCGAATACTTCTCGGTCGCCCACAACGATGCGTTTACCACCATCGGCGCGGAAGCGTTCATGGACAGTACGCTTCGGGAGGTGGATTTGTTCGATTCCGTAACCACCATCGGAGCGCGGGCGTTTGCGGGCTGCGCGCAGCTGGAGACGCTGACGCTGCCCGAGTCCGTGACCGAGATCGGCGAAGGCGCGCTGGACGGATTGACGGGGCTTAAAAAGCTGGTGGTCAAGTGCGACCCCGCGATACTTCCCGCGAGCGCATTCGCCAATAT
>Ga0255346_1000367_pt1 | contig 77334 bp, 69 predicted proteins | sample wastewater_treat_FD_194410 | JGI IMG/M metagenome (GOLD analysis project Ga0255346, IMG submission 194410) | Wastewater microbial communities from Lulu Island WWTP, Vancouver, Canada - plant22 | ecosystem: Engineered > WWTP > Wastewater > Unclassified | place: Canada: Vancouver, British Columbia...
GAAGGCATCATGAATCTCCTGGTATGCTGTGATGTTCAGAGAGTTGACTGGAGGACGGTCCAGGGTAATTACCGCAATACCGTCGCCTTTTTCAATCTTTAGATACTCGTATGGCATGGGCGCCTCCTCCATTATTTCTTTGGATAATCATACCAGCCACTGCCGGTTTTCATGCCGAGACGGTTAGCCTTTACCATATCCTTCATCAGCCGTGGTGATACCCATTTTAGTTCCTTGTTCATCTCCTTGTGGAGATATTCAGCAACATGATAGGCGATATCAATACCTGTAAGATCCATCAGCTCAAAAGGACCCATAGGATAGTTGAGACCAAGCTTGGCTGCCTTATCAATATCTTCTGCAGAGGCTATGCCTTCCTGGAGAAGTAAAATGGCTTCGAGAAAATGGGGCATCATAAGTCGGTTTACGACAAAGCAGGGTATATCCTTCTTAACTTCAATCGGCTCTTTTTTAAATTTCCTGGCAAGGTCCATTGCTACAGCTATAGTGTCGTCACTGGTGTTATAACCGCGAATGACCTCCACCAATCTCATCAGAGGCACTGGATTAAAAAAGTGCATGCCCACGACCTTATCCTGTCTGTTCGTTGCTGTTGCAATCTCAGTGATGGACATGGAAGAGGTGTTTGTTGCGAGGATAACTTCTTTCCGTGTAAGCTCATCCAGCTCTTTAAATACCTTTTTCTTCAGATCCATGTCTTCAAGGACAACTTCAACAACAAAATCAACATCCTTCAGATCTTCCATCTTCGTTGTTCCTTTAATTCTCCCGAGAGTAGCGCTCTTGTCATCCGAGGTTATTTTACCTTTTTCAACACTTTTTGAGAGAAACTTATCGATACCTTTGAGAGCTCTGTCTACGAATTTGTCATCAATATCCCTCATTACAACATTGTAACCTGACTGCGCCGCAACTTGGGCGATACCATTTCCCATTGATCCTGCACCGAGTACTCCAATTGTCTTGATATCCATACACTACCTCCTAAATTTATAGTGTTTTTGGGATATAAAAAACCCCCAAGTACATATATGGTTGTAGCACATATACGTCTATAACTCCATGAAGAAAAGCCTCTCCGACAAAATCCTTGGTAGAATGTTGTGCCGATTTTAACCAACCTTTACAATCAAAGCAGCAGCTGTATCTCCTGCAGCACAACCTGTGAATAGACCGTATCCACCACCGAGAAGCACAAGTTCCTCAATCATTTCAATAATACCTCTCCCCGCTGTGGGGCCCTGTGGGTGACCATAGATTAGGGATGATCCATAATTGTTAAATTTCATAACATCGATACCCATTTTTTTAGCCAGGTTTATATCATTCGTGGAAAAAGGGTTGTGGGTTTTGATCGCTTTCATGTCGGTGATTTTCAGACCGGCCATATCAAGGGCCATTTGAGCGGCAGGAACAGGGGCAGCAGGCATATGGGCAGGTTCGACTCTGGCTGCTCCGTATGAGATTACCTGAACTTCAATCTTGGGGTCTGTGCTTAATTCTTTTGCTTTATCTCTTGTGGTCACGATTATGCCGCAATTTCCATCAGCAGGGAAAGTCTGGCTGCCAAAACTATGGACACCGCCAGGGCGCACCGGCTTGAGTGATGCAAGACCTTCTGCAGTTGTTGGTGTCCAGCCCTCATCCTCTTCAACGAGTTTTGTTTTTTTTCTGCTTACTGTGCATAACGCCGGAAACATATATCTTTTCTGGAAGGCCCTGTCATTTGCAAGGGCATCCTGGTACTGCTCAAAACGCCTTAAAACCACGGCATCGCATTCCTCTTTTGTTATACCAGCTTCCCTTGCCACATTTTCAGCTGTTTCCACCATTGCAACGGGCACGCGCGGGTTTCCACCGAAATTGTCCATATTCCAATCTTCGCGATAAGGCTCTCCTCCGGGACCAAGAGGGTTGGCCCAAGTCGTGTGAGGGCCATTAGAGCACCGGTCGCTCATAAGTCCGAAACACACCTCATACGTGCCAAGTTCTATGTTCTGGGCAGCGAGATTGACAATTGTCGTTGATGTTGAGCAGGCCTGATGGATAAAAAGGCCAGGAACAAATTTTTTGTCATCGGTTATAATAGCCCCTGCCATCTGGTGAGAAAAAAACCAGTGATGCTGAGCAACAGTGGTTCCAAAGTAAAGATAGTCAATAACTGTGGGATCAATCTTCCTTTTCTCGAGAAACCATCTTCGGGCAGTATTGGGCCCAAGAAAAACCGCATTGTCATGCTGCATGCTGCCCTGCCACCGGCAAAAAGGTGTTGAATAATACCCGCCGTAAGGTATAAACACCTTTGTAAAAGATTTCATAAAATTACCTCCTATTTTGTTAGTTTATTGCCTTTAGGTGAATTGCATAAAGTGTCTATTATGGAAAACAATACCATCTTTTGTGTACTATAGAGAACATCAAATGTCAATAAAGAAAAACTTATAATATGTTAAGAAAAGTTATAGGTGTGAACAATGTGACTGCAATAAATAATGTTAAGCTGTGCAGCCGCTACAAGATTCACCGTGTTTTTTATTCACTTAAAGATATTGGTTGAAATCCATGTTTCAATGTCGTGCCCATTGTTTTCAAAACATGCGAGTTACTACCATTGGGATTTATTTTTTCTTTGTGTGCCAATCGATATACCAGAGGGGTGCTGTCTTTGCCGGACTTGATAAATGTCCATTCTGTAAATTTTGGTATTTTCATCAGTTCCAGCAGTGTGTTGACATGGCGATGGTACTGTTTTCTGTCTGTTAACACCCCTGACTCAATTAAATCCCGAATGTTCCGGGTTGTTGCCTTCATAGAGGGATGAACTTTCGATCCCCAGAACAGGGCGCAATCTGCATACAAGGCAGGTTCATACCCTATCCAGTGACGTATTGAAATCCAATGCCTGAAATACTCCAAACACCACCAGGGGAAACCGATTTCCTTTCTATAAAATGAGGATTTCACAGCCGTTGAGGCCAGTGTTTTATAGTCTGGGGGAGGAGAAATGCATCCAAGGAAATTTCTTTTGTCGAATCCAATATCTATGAATTTTTCAAAGATAAGTTCATGTTCGACCAGATTTCCAATTACCGGGTAAAAACCCATATAGGTTGCTGCATAATCGATAAGATCATGGGGGATAAAAAATTTTTCGCCAAAAGGAAAACCACACATGCGAGTACTGAGATGAAGCAGTTCGTGACACAATGCTTCTGCCGTGCGTGATGTACCAAGCTGAAGTTGAACGCAGGCATGATTAAACTCTATCGGATCATGCTTTAGATTGATCTGATAGTGGCTTGATTCCAAGTTGCTATCTTCATAATAGAGTAAACAATTTCCGTAGAAATCACAGATTTCGGCTGCAAGAGCCTGTGCTTGCGGCCAATGTTCCAAATGGTGAAGGATTGCTTTTTTTGCAGCCGGTCCTTTGTATTTGTACCTCCATCCTTCCATGTTTACGTACAGATTTTTGCTGTCATTAGGAACGTATGGATCGCTTTTTGATATTTCTCTCTGTTTCATTTCCTTTGACGCTTCAATATTTCATTAATCCAAAAAACTATTACCCGAGGTCAACAACAGTCCTTTGTTCTTGCAATCGTAGCCATTGCTGCAAGGGTTGCATCGATGTCCTCTTCCGTAGTGAAGGGTCCGAGGCTGAACCGTACACCCCCTTTAGGTGATGTTCCCAGACTCTCATGAACGAGGGGGGCACAGTGTAGACCCTCCCTGACTGCAATGCCAAAGTCAGCATCGAGTATGGAGCCCACATCTTCAGGGCTCATGCCTTCCACGTTAACGGTTATGAGGCCAACGTGATCGGAAAGATTCTTAGGTCCGTAAATATTGATCGTTTTAAAATGGGAAAAACCATCATGGAGTCTGTGTAGCAGGTCCATTTCTCTCCTGTGAATGGCTTCAATCCCCTCATGTAAGAGGAAGGCAAGGCTTTCAGAAATGCCGATGATACCGAGGAGATTAAGAGTTCCTGCTTCAAGCCGATGAGGAAATGATGGCGTGTGGACCAAGCTCTTGGAGTCAACACCGGTGCCGCCAAAATGAGTGGGCTCAATCTCAACTTCCTGGTTGAGAATCAGCCCGCCTATACCGGTTGGACCGAGCATAGACTTGTGCCCTGTGAAGGCTACCCCGGCAAGAAACCATGATTTCATATTTATTGGTATCAGGCCTGCTGTTTGCGCGGCGTCGATGAATAAAGGCACCCCCCGCTCTGAGCACAACCGTCCTACCTCCTGAACAGGTTGGATTGTCCCGAGGACATTGGATGCGTGGCACATGATAACGAGTTTCGTGTTAGTTCTAATTGAACGGAGGATATCGCAAGGGTCAACAAATCCATTTGCATCGAAGGGGACCAGATCATATTCGATGATGCCCTTCATGTGCAGGTGGTTGAGAGGCCTCAGAACAGAGTTGTGCTCCAGCCTGGTCGATACAACATGATCCCCGGGTTTCAGCATCCCTTGCAGGAGTAAATTCAAAGCATCGGTAGCATTGTTTGTAAAAATGACCCGGTCCGGATCAGGGGCCCCGAAAAAATGTGCCAGCTTCTGCCGTGTATTGGTAACCATTTCCTCTGCCTCAACAGCCATATCATAGCTTCCTCGACCCGGAGATACGCCCATTTGAAGATAAATTTCAACCATCCGGTTTAAAACAGATGCTGGTTTTGGAAATGTTGTTGCAGCATTATCGAGGTAAATTAATCTTTGGAGCATACTTCCTATCCTGTGCAGGCCCTCGGATTCGGTAACCCGGCAATGCGCCGGGCGCCATGACGAATCCCCCCGGGAAAGAGAGACTCCAGATCCATGAGGCTTATATTTAAACCGCTTTTGAGATCGCGATTCAAAGGTGCTCTTCCGTGATAAGCAAAATAATCCCGGAGAAAACGAATGACACGCCACTGGTCATTACTCAATGCTTCGATACCGGATTCTAATGCAAGTGCCACAGCCACCTCTTCAGACCAATCTTCCGGATGCCACAGGAACCCTTGTTTGTCAAAAAGGATTTCCCTGCCTGCAATAGTTCGGAATTTCTGGTGGACATCACCTGCTTCAAGGGTATGGGTTGCAGAATCATTCATTGTACCCTTCGGGATAACCCAGGATGTCCCGCCTTCTCAAGGAGCATGAAATCGGGACATCCTGAACCTCTACAGTTGCCGGTTATTTTTTAGCAGCCAGGGCTGCCTTTATTTTTTCTGGCGTAGCAGGTAAATCGAAAATTCTTACTCCGCACGCATCATAGATTGCATTTATGATGGCCGGTGCCGTCGATACCATGGTCATTTCCCCGATCCCGGTTGCGCCCAGCGGACCCTTTACCCGTGGGGTTTCCCTGATAATGATATCTGTTGGAAAGGATGTTTTCATGGTAGGGAACTTGAATGTGACCCAGTCCCTGGTTTTGCCATGGACATACTCTTCTCTGAGAGCGTAGCCCACACCCTGATCCATACCTCCCTGCAACTGGCCTTCGAGGTTCTGGGGGTTGATGACTGTACCGGCATCAACTGCTGTGGTCATCTTTATTACCTGCACCTCACCAGTATCGGTATTGACGTCAACTTCGGCCATCTGAATGTTATGAACACGCGATTCGAAAGAGGGGCCCTGACCAGTTACAGGATCCAACGGACCTTCCTGTCCCGCAGCCTTTTTGGATCCAACGTAATGAATGGGCTTGCCTGCCTTTGTGAGACCTTCATATGTTTTGACACCGGCCTCTTCCATAGCTTTTTTGAGTTGTTCAATGGCGAGGACCAGGGACCCGCCTGCCATATATGTCATCCTGCTGGCAGCGGCTGGACCCATTTCAGCAGTATGGTCTGTATCTCTGGTCATGAGGCGGACCTTGTCCATGGGTATGCCGGTTAAATGAGAGGCAATCTGTGTTAACATGGAATCATTGCCTTCACCCGGGTCAGCGACTGCGGCATAAATGGTGATACCATCATCTGGGTCCAGCTCAACAGCAACCCTGCCTGCATCACCAGGACCCCCTATGCCGAAGGCGTGGGTGGCTATGCCTACCCCCCGCTTAATGGGGCCGCTTTTAAGGGTAGCCGCTTCTTTTTTTGCACTATCATACTTTGCCTGGATTGCATCACAAAGCTCTGGGAAAGGCCACTGTTCGTAAACCATACCGGTCGATACACTCTGGCCTGGCAGGAGGGAATTGATTTTTCGGAATCTCAGAGGGTCCATGCCGATCTTTTCAGCCAGCATGTCCATGGCTGACTCAAGGGCAAAAGTGACCTGAGGTGGACCAGCGCCCCGTGCTGCACCTCCGGCAGGATTGTTCGTATAGACGAGTTTGCCCATTGCATTGACATTCGGGATGTTATACGAGCCGGAGAGCATCCACATAGCACGCATTATGACGTATATTCCGATAATCTGGTAAGCTCCGTTGTCAACAATGTAATCGATGGTGAAGGCGGTCAACTTCCCGTTTTCGTCTGCAGCAAGTTTAACCTTCATGTCAAAGGGGTGGCGTTTATTGGTGAGAAGCATGGATTCCGCAATGCTTGGTATATATCGCACCGGGCGTTGAAGGTGAAGTGCTGCTGCGGCGGAAATACCTTCAGTCGTAATTGCTGCTTTTATACCGAACTGCCCGCCGCTGTATGCTTCCTCGTACCGGATGTTCTCATAGCCGAGCGCTTCCTGCAGGTTGGTCATAACGCCGTGGATTTGAATGCTTCGTCCCACGACCACCAACTGGGCATCTTCCCCCTCACCCTCCATGTATGCGACTGTGGCCTCCGGTTCCAGCGGTGCCTGATGGTTTATCTGAGTGGTAAAGCTGGCTTCGACCACAGCAGCCGATTCTGCAATGGCCTTTTCAGCATCACCCTTTATCTGGGGCTGGACAAAGCAAAGGTTGGGCCACTCCTTGTGAATCTGGATGGCGCCTTCAGCCATAGCTTCCTGGGGACTCCTCAGAACCGGCAGCGGTTCATAGGTTACTTTGACAGCCTCTGCAGCGGCAATGGCCTGCTGTTTGGTCTGGGCAGCAACAATCGCAATGGGATCTCCCAGACATTGGACCTTGTCTTTGCAGAGTATTGGCTCGTCAGGGAAGATGATTACAATTCGGTTGGTGCCCTTGATGTGGTTCGCAGTTATGACGCCGACAACACCTGGCATCTTCTCAGCCTTTGATGTATCGATGGAAACAATGTTCGCATGGTGTTCGGTGCTTCTCACCACTGCAAGCTCCAAAGCATCCTGAAGCTTGATGTCCGCAGAAAAAGGTGCCACACCACATGCTTTTAGCATGGCCGAAGGTCGTGGATGGGAAACACCAATCTTTGGACCATTAGGATCAGGCCTGACCGCCCCGGGTGTGGTCTCCCCGCGGATAAAGCGAGCAGCTAATTGAACTGCCTCGATTATTTTGATGTAACCGGTGCAGCGGCAAAGATTGTGCTCAAGAGCCTTTTTTATCTCCTCGACATTGGGATTTGGATTGCGATCAAGCAGGGCCTTTGTTGCCATGATCATCCCCGGTGTACAGAATCCACACTGTACAGCGCCTGAAAGGACGTATGCCTCTTGAATCAGATGGGGATTTTCTGGTGTACCCAGACCTTCAATAGTTATCACTTCTGCGCCATCGAGGTTTGCAACCTTTTGAAGACAGGAGCGAACAGCTTGACCATTCACAATAACAGTACAGGCACCACACTGCCCCTTGCGATCGCATGACTGTTTCGCACCGGTCAGAAGCATGTCTTCTCTCAATAAATCGAGCAAGACACGATCGGGTTCAACGACAAATTGGTGCAATTTTCCATTGATTTTCATTACTACTTTTTTCATCAGTGCCCCTCCTTTCTCATGTTTGTAGATTCAAGGTTCTTGAATCTTACAAAGAATAGCATTCATAGTGCCGTCATCTTTTTGCAGGCTAAATTGTTTCCATGTTTGTCATAGGGCAAATAAAAACCTCCTTTGCCTCTCATCAGGCAAAGGAGGCTCCATCACCCCCCAACATACGAGCTATCGTAATATCCCAGGGTCCTAAAATCACCAGGCTCTAATGACTGACTATACCTGAGTTATCCGAACAATGTCAAGAAAAAAAGAAATATCAAAACAAATATGAACAATATAAATATAATAAATACAAAAAACATAGATAAACACTATAATGCGAATCAGAATGACTGGTTTGAAATATCCTGTGTTGAATCCTGATAATTCAAGCGAGGGGATGATATTGGTTAAAATGTATGTTCCTGTCAGATCTTAAAACGAATGGGGAGTAAACATCCTACACCTGACAGAAAACCCCTGATATGGGCACCGTGAGTCCGGGCAATACACACAGATATCACATATTCCTCCAACGGGGGCAGGATGTTTATTTTTCTGTACTCACCAACTGTCGCATGTTTTTTTATCTTTCTATAGCTACTGCACAGGCCTTGTATTCTGCTGTAAATGTCACAGGATCATACACGGCATTGGTCAGCCAGTTGGCACATGCATCTCTGAAATGAAAGGCCATCCAGACCATGCCGGGGGGTACCTCTGGAGTCACCCTTGCTTTAACTGTCACGTTACCTCTCCGGGATCGGACTTTTATGTATTCCCCATCTTGAATACCAAGTTTCTGTGCATCAGCCAGAGAAATATCTGCTGTTTCCTCTGACAGAAGAAAATCGAGCCCTGTTCGGCCGGTTTGGGTCCGCGTATGATAATGGAAAAGGCGGCGCCCTGTACTCAGGACAAAAGGGTACTCTTCGTCTGGTACTTCTGCTGGCGGCTTCCAATCAACAGGACTGAATATGCCTTTGCCGTGGGTGAACACCCCATATTTGTGCAGGAACTGTGTGCCCGGGTGATCTATGTTGGGGCAAGGCCACTGAAGGCCATCTTTTTCTATTCGATTGTATTTTATACCGCCGAATGCAGGAGCCAGAACTGAGACTTCATTGTCCCATATATCCTGTGAGCTATTGGATTGCCATTCCTGGCCCATGCGCCTGGCAAGCTCTTTGAAGATCCACCAGTTGGGTTTGGCTTGGCCAGGTGGGTTTTTAACCTTGCGTACCCGGCTTATGCGCCGTTCACTGCAGCTAAATGTTCCATCATCCTCGCTCCATGCGGCAGCAGGAAAGACTACATGGGCGAAGCGGGTGGTCTCGGTTGGGAAAATATCCTGACACACGAGGAATTCTGCAGAAGCAAGTTCATGTTCGGTTTTATGAATGTCAGGCTCAGTGTTTGCAAGGTTTTCTCCAAAAATATAAAAGGCGCGAATCTTTTTCGTGACCAGCCCCTCCATCATCTGGGACATCATCAGGCCATTCTGATCAGGCAGATTCTTAACCCCCCATGCCTTGGCAAACTTTGCCCTTACAGATTCATCGATTACTTTCTGGTATCCAGGGAACACATTGGGTAGTGCCCCCATATCACAGGCGCCCTGAACGTTATTTTGGCCTCGCAGAGGATTTACTCCTCCTGAGGGGACTCCCATATTTCCCAAGAGTAACTGAAGGTTCGCTGTGCTTAAAACATTGTCCGTTCCAGTTGTATGTTCTGTAATGCCGAGAGTGTAGCAGAGCATGGCAGGCTTTATTTCAGCAAGCATATGGGCTGCCTGTCGAATTGTTTCGGCATCAACACCAGAGATAGCAGAGGCCCGCTCTAGAGGGTATTCGAGTATTTTTGCCCTGAAGACTTCAAAATTGTCGCAGTTGTTCTGTACAAAATCCTTATCGTACAACTCTTCAGTGATCAGGACGTTCATGAGGCCATTCAAAAAGGCGATATCAGTGCCAACTTTAATCTGGCAGTGAATATCAGCAAGGCCTGCGAGTTCGTGTTTTCGAGGATCCACCACAATAAGTTTTGCACCTTTCCGGAGCGCATTTTTTAAAAATGTGGCAGCCACGGGATGGGCTTCTGTCATGTTTGTTCCAATACAGAGGAACATTTTTGCATCAGCAAACTCTCCGAATGAATTTGTCATAGCTCCAGAACCAAATGATTGCGCCAGACCGGCGACAGTGGGGGCGTGTCAGGTACGGGCGCAGTGATCAATATTGTTAGTGCCGATCACTGCTCGAAAGAGTTTTTGCATCTGGTATGAATCTTCATTAATGCTGCGTGCGCAACTGACGCCTGCAATTGCATCAGGACCACTTTCTGAGATGATCTGTTTGAATTTTGATGCGACGAGGTCCAGGGCTTCGTCCCAGGAAGCTTCACGAAAGGCGCCATTTTCTTTGATAAGCGGTGTCTTTAACCTATCCTCGGAATAGATAAAATCGTAACCAAACCTCCCTTTTACACAAAGACGTCCTTTGTTAGGTGACCCATCTTCCACGGCTGAGACATAGGCAATCTGATCTCCTTTCATGTGCAGGTTAAGCTGACAGCCAACTCCACAATAGGGACAGGTAGTCCGTACTTTTTGTAACTCCCAATGACGTCCCTTGCCCACGGCTTTTTTCGGCACCAGAGCTCCTACAGGGCATGCCTGCACGCACTGCCCGCAAAAAACACAGTTGCTGTCCTGCAAGGTGCCGTCATATGCCGTGGCTATTTTTGTGTCAAAACCGCGATTGATGTTTTTGATGGCAACGATCCCCTGAATTTCATCACAAACCCGAACACATCTCTGACATAAAATACACTTATTGTAATCCCTGATAATAAAGGGATTGGAGGAGTCTATGGGATACTTGTGTCGATCTCCTTCATCCTCGCGCGGATTCGTCACTCCCAACTCGTAGGCCAGGTCCTGTAATGTGCAATCCCCTGTCTTCTCACATGTCATACAATCAAGGGGGTGACATGAGACAAGAAGCTGCACAACAAACCGACGGGCATCTATCACGCGTTTACTGTTGGTCTTTATGTTCATCCCCTCCATTACAGGAGCTGTGCAGGCAGCGACCAGAGCTGGCGACCTTTCAACCTCCACCAGGCATATTCTGCATGCTCCAAAAGGAGGCAGCCCTGGCATATAGCACAGAGTTGGGATGTTTATCCCATTTGCTCTTGCTACTTCCAAGATTGTCTGACCGGGTTCAGCTTCATAAACGGTTCCATCCAAGGTAATCTTCATCCACGCTCCTCCTTTGTTTCCGCACGAAAATTATGCAGAATCAGGTATTATACTTATTTATCAGTATAATTAATCATTATTCATTAGCTTATCTCTTCAGAAATATAATTTCAAGATTAATTAGTAATAAATAGTATGAAATAATATCGATTAGTTGTTATAGACACATTTTTTCTTTTTATATAACCAGTATTGTGGTAATTTTTAAAAATAACCGAACCATCAAGCTTATAGAGATTGCGAACCCTAATTAGTGTGTGAAATCACGTTCCACCAGGATCTATATAGTAGGTGACGAGTTTGGTTGATCAGATGAAGAAGAAAAAGGTAAACCCGCAAGTCGTAACAGTAGCTGTTATCGAAAGAAATGGCCATGTGCTTATAGCCAAAAGAAAAAGGGGAAAGATGCGCGCCGGCAACTGGGAGTTCCCGGGTGGAACACTCGAAGAGGGAGAAACGTATAAGGAATGCCTGAAGCGGGAGCTGAAGGAAGAGCTCACCGTAACATCTGAAATCGGTGATCTGATTTGCTCAAACGAGCACAGGTACGCATCTGACTGGACAGTTAAGCTAATGGCATATAAGGCCGCTATAGTGTCGGGGTCTCTCAATCTTCACGATCATGAGGATTTACGATGGGTAAAGCCTGAAGACCTTATCGATTATGAATTCCCAGAGGTGGATCGACCCATTATAGAATGGCTTGTCTCAAAAAACGGGAAACCTTCAAAATAATATGCACCATGATATGAGTGACAGACTCTGGACAAGCAACGCAGAAAATGACTTTTATTTGAAAAAGGGGGTTATGCTCTTACGGGATGGAGACTGCGAGAATGCCCTTCAGTATCTTTCTATCGCTGCAGATAGAAACCCTCAACAGGGAGAAGTGTATGGATACATGGGCGTTGCTTTTTATATCCTTGGTATGTGGACAGAGGCCATGGACAGTTACCAGAGGGCACTGTCACTCGATTCATCCCTGGAGAAAGTATACTTTTTTAGAGGGGTGCTTCACTCGCAACTTGCTCACTATAAAGAAGCAATAGATGATTTCACTATTGCTATCGAGTGGGAGCATCTGTTTGATGATGCCTACTGCTACCGTGGGGCTTGCAGGGTTTTCATTGATGACTATAAATCTGCCATACAGGATCTTAGATTTGCTGCCCGTCTCGGCAACAAAATAGCCCAGAAAATGCTCAACCTTAAGAATATCCCCTGGTGATACTGGTCAAAGATACACGTTGACAGCTTTTTCATTGTTAGGATAGGTATATAAAAGAGCTTAACGATGCGTGGGATGTGTGCCTTACAACTTACCTTCGAGCCACACTGGGGTGCATTTTGATCCAGTCTGTTTGTGGTTATTTCCACTGAATCCTTTTTACATTTTCCAATGGGTAATTGTAGCCAATAACAGATTATGAGTCTGCAATGATTCAATTTCTTTCTCTCCGGTGATGTGTAATAAAAACACAAACGAGTTTTTCTATTGACACAATTAAGAAAATTATATACTTTTATGAATATATATGCATAATTGGGTAGGATATGGTTAAATTGATTATAAAAAGTGAGATTAATGACAACAAATGAAAGGAGAAACAAGATGAAAAAAGCGATGGTTATTGTATGTTTTGCGGTAATGTTGTTGGTTTCAGTTCAGGTTTTTGCCGAACCTCAAGGCAAGCTCGTAATGTTTCACGCAGGAAGCCTCTCGGTACCCTTTGAAGCCATGGAAAAAGCGTTTGAAGCAAAATATCCAAAGGTTGATCTTCAGAGAGAAGCCGCAGGAAGCCAGGCCTGTGCACGGAAAATTACCGACCTAAAAAAACCTTGTGACATCATGGCATCAGCAGATTACAAAGTAATAGACAAACTGCTTATTCCGGGCAGTGCAGATTGGAACATCCGTTTTGCAACCAACCAGCTTGTGTTGTGCTACACGGATAAAAGCAAATTCGCGAAGGAAGTAAACGCAAATAACTGGTACGAGATATTACAGAAGAAGGGGGTAGTCTGGGGACATTCCGATCCGAACCTGGACCCCTGTGGCTACCGTTCTCTTATGGTTCTGCAGCTTGCAGAAAAATATTACAAGATGCCAGGTCTTTATGACAAAATGATTGCAAACCGTCCCAAAGAGAATGTGAGACCAAAATCTGTAGAGCTTGTTTCTCTCTTACAGACCGGGAATATGGACTACGCCTGGGAATATCTCTCTGTGGCTGTTCAGCATGGGCTGAAATATGTCATTCTTCCAGATGAGATCAATCTGGGAAATCATAAGTATGATAATTTTTATCAGCAGGCAGTTGTTAGGGTAACAGGGAAAGAGCCGGGTTCATTTATGGATATGAAAGGAGATTCAGTGACATTTGGGATCACAATGATCAAAGACGCCCCCAACAAAGAAGCGGCAATAGCCTTCCTGAAGTATATGCTCGACCCTCAGGGAGGTTTAAAGATACTGAAAGAACAGGGACAGCCACCTTTTGTGCCATGTCGGGTTTCGACGGACAAAATGAAGGCGTTGGTTCCAGTGGAATTACAAGGACTTGTAGAAGTAAAAGACTGATAATTATGTTCAGTAATTAAAATAGTCTTTTCAACTTTTTTGGTCAATGTTTAGGATCAAGAATATTTTGCTTCTAAGATTACAACATACATTGGAGGCTTAAGTGAAAAGAATTTTAAGAATATTTGTTTTTTTGGCTTTATTTTCTGGTTTCTTGGTTCCACAAGTAAATGGCGGAGAAAAGGCTTTGCTTTTCCACGCGGGCCTGGGTCAGCGTTCGGCCCTCAACGAGATAAAGAACGTATTTGAAAAGAAACATCCCGAGATAAAAGTAAATTTTTCCTATAAAGGATCCGGCTATTTTATAGCCGATATTACCCGATCAAAGCAGGGAGATCTTTTCATGCCCGGTGAAGAGTTTTATCTTATGCAGGCTGTGGAAAGAGGGTTCGTAACCGACTACAATCCCAAAACCGATATCCCGGCATATTTTGTAACGGTCATTATAACCCCCAAGGGAAATCCGAAAAACATCAAAAGTATAGATGATTTTGCCAAACCTGGCGTTAAAGTAGGTTTGGGAAATCCAAAATCTTGTGCCATTGGAATATGGCATGAAAAGACGTTCAAAAAAGCGGGAATCTGGGATAAGGTTAAGGCAAATGCAACTTTGAGCGCAAAATGTATTCCAGAACTGGGTAATGCAACACAGCACAAGGCTATTGATGCCACTATCGTTTGGGGCACTACAGCAGTCCTGTATCTGCGGGATGTTGAAATTATCCCCATTGAATATAAGTATCGTGGAATAGTCCGACTGCCGGTTGGTATACTCAAGTTTGCTCGTTATAAAAATGAGGCGCGTGAATTGATGAATTTTATACTATCCGATGAGGGAAGGCACATTTTCCACAAGCATGCTTATACGGTTAACAAGGTTATACCTGTTGACAAGAATGGTTTTTGTTTGGATGGCACGACCGACAAAGATATGGGGTATCTTGTAAATGCTGCCAAGGCGGTTAAGGACGAATCCTTCCCTGTCAACACAGAAACTGTTGGTGATTTGATAGATGAGGTTATGAGACAGAGAAAAACGACGCGGGCTGGTGATTGATTGTTGATATAGGGGAGAATAGAATTGGCAGCCAAGGCGCGCGGCGGGTGGTGGCCCACACTTTCTGTAGGGATAACTATCACGATTCTTTTTGCATATGTTCTGATGGTATTGAGTAACTGGATTTACTTGGGTTGGTCCGACACTGTTTATTTTTTTTCAAAATCAAGAATGTGGGAACGATTTTGGCTTACAGTATGGACGTCATTGGCATCAACATTTTTCTCCTTATGTATTGGTATTCCTGCCGGTTATGCACTCTCGCGTTTTACCTTTCCCTATCGCAACTTGATCGCCAGCATCATAGACCTTCCTATAGTGGTTTCTCCAGCAGTGGTTGGAGCGTTTCTCTTTGGGATTACGACTAGATTTCCCTTCGATTTGATTAGCGAACATTATGGAATTTATATCGGAAGAAATGTATACGGTGTACTCCTTGTACAGTTTACAGTGACCGCTGCATTTTGCGCTAGGTTAATGAAGGCAAGTTTCGATATGATACCTACCAGGTTTGAAGCGGTTTCGCGAAGTTTGGGTGCGTCACCTTTAAGAACATTTTTCAGGGTAGTTCTTCCTATGGCGAAAAATGGAATTATTGCCAGCATGATAGTGGTCTGGGCAAGGGCTGCTGCCGAGTGGGAAGGATTGATGTTGTTTGTTGGAGCAACCGAGGGTAAGACCGATATTATGCCTTTTGCCATATACTTGGATTTTAATGCTGGGATGATGGGGTGGGTTACCTCAATGTCTATTGTATGCATACTGATGGCAATATCTGCAATATCTGCCATGAAAATGATCGGAGGAAGAAGTAATGTCTGGTAAGACACCGCGCAGGAAGAGTTTTAATATGCTTTTTTACAGTTTTGCCGGATTTTTGTTCCTCTATTCGGCGTATCTTTTTCTTAGCAATGTGGATCAGCTTTTTGTCACTGAGACAGCGGTTCAAACAGGTGGGATAACGGCCGTCTGGGGTGAAGATAGAGATGTCCTAAATAAATTCGCTGGAGGGTTCTGGAATGATCCTTACTTTTGGAAATCACTCAATCTCACAGTAGTTAGCACACTCATTACTACTTTGATTGCTTCTGTTTTAGGGATTCCTACTGCTTACGTACTTTCACGATATCGTATTCCAGGTATTTCGGCTATCGAAGTCCTCTTTTCTTCGCTTATCGTTATGCCTGGTTCTGTGATTGGTATTTGTTTGATTGTAATGTTCAATTATGGTCCATTATGGAATCTGCAGAATGCAGTTGGATTTAAGTTTGCCCACAGTCTTTTTCCAGGAATGGTTCTCGCCTCCCTTGTACTTTCCTTTGCTTTGGGGCTAAGTGCTTGGAAAGCTGCTTTTGATAGTGTTAATCCCCGTTTCGAGCATGTTGCCCGTTCACTAGGGAGCAGCAGATGGAGAGCATTCAGGACTGTAACCTTGCCTTTGGCTAAAAGCGGCATTATTGCCGGGATTATTCTTGCTTGGACAAGAGCTATGGCTGAATTCAGTGCAGTTTTGTTTTTCTGTGGTACATTTCGAGAGTTGCCTCCGTCACGATTTTCCAATTTTACGAAACTTATTAAAATGGATCAGGCAGATTGGGTATCAGTTGCAGTGTGGGCGCAAGTAGAGTTCGGAAATGTCGAGTACGGTTTTGCGCTTGCCTATGTACTTGTAGTGATTGGAGGAATTTCGGTTTATGTTATGCATCGTATCGGTGCAAAAGGGTATGTATGGTAAGGGGGAAGATATGATTGAACTCACAGACATAAATGGTGATCTCGGAGAATTTTGCCTCCGTGATATCAATCTTACAGTGAACGAAGGCGAATATCTTGCATTACTTGGACCGACAGGGGCAGGGAAGACGGTACTGATAGAATACATTGCAGGGATTCATAACCCGAATAAAGGAAGTATAAAGGTTGATGGTGAAGATATAACTAATCTTTTTATGGAGGACCGGAACATCGGTTATGTACCCCAAGACTATGCGCTTTTTCCAAATTTGACAGTTGAAAAAAATATCTCCTATGGCTTGGAGGCAAGAAGAATGCAACCGGAGCAACTGAACAGCATTGTTTCTGAAATGATCACGAGGCTTGAAATCGATTATATCAAGCACAGGATGCCTCTTCATTTGAGTGGCGGTGAAAAACAAAGGGTTGCCCTTGGAAGAGCTTTGGCAACAAAGCCTAAAGTGCTCCTCCTGGACGAACCATTGAGCGCCTTAGATGAAAACCTAAGGACCGAAATGGCACGAGAGTTGAGACAAATACAAAGGGATTCAAATGGGACTTTTATTCATGTATGCCACAATTTTGAAGAGGCTGCTGATGTTGCAGATCGAGTTGCAATCATGGATAATGGCAGAATTATTCAGGTAGGTACGTTAAAAGAAATCATGGAGTATCCGAAAAACGAGTTTGTGGCAAGATTCTTGAAATCACAGAATATTTTTAAAGGTGTCTCAGATGGCTCTGTTTTAAATATAGAGAACATTGTCCTGGTGAAGAAAAATGATTGCATAGGAAATGTTGTTGTTGCAGTTAGACCAGAGAATATTACAATTGTTCGCCCTGATGATGGTAAAGAAAGTAACATTTTTCAAGGGAAAGTTAGGGGAAGTGTATTAAAACCGTATTTTCAAGATGTGTGTGTAGATATAGGTATTTCTATTGTTATGTATACTATGGACAATAGGGAATTTAATGAAGGAGAGGAAGTAAAAGTACGAATTCCTCCAGAAAAAATAATAGTTATGGGGGAATCATAGCAGGTTTCTGATGTTGCCCGGTTGCACGATAGTGGGGAAGAGCAATGAAACGGACTGAGCTTTTCTTTTGGGTTACGGTTTCATGTGGCCTTATAGTCATGGTATTTATTTTACTTCCTCTCATAGAGATGGTGACCGCTCCCTCCATATCCATGTTGGTGATGGCGATCCGTGACAAAGATGTAGTGCGGTCAATCTGGCTTAGTGTTTACACAGCCGGATTGGCTGCGCTCATTTCTTTTGTTGTAGGAACACCTCTGGCGTATGTGCTTGCTCGGAGAGACTTTAGAGGAAAAAGGCTGGTTGAGGGAATTATCGATCTTCCCATTGTGATTCCCCATCCTGTCGTAGGGATCGCTATCCTTGGCGTGGTAGGGAAAAATCACTGGATTGGAAGAGGTCTTGCTGAGCTTGGAGTGCGAGTTATGGGGAGCGTTACGGGGATTGTTACAGTCTTAATCTTTGTGGGTTTGCCTTTCTATGTCCATGCAGCAAAAGAAGGTTTTGAAAATATATCTCCCAGATTGGAAAGGGTTTCACGAAGCCTCGGTGCGTCTATGTTCAGCACCTTTTTTCGGATTACCTTTCCTCTGGCGTGGCGTAGCATGGTTGTGGGTATTATCATGTGTGCTGCCCGAGCAATTAGTGAGTTTGGGGCGGTGGTTGTTGTAGCTTACCATCCGATGATTGCGCCTGTTCTTATTTATGAACGGTTCGAAGGGTATGGTCTGATGTATTCTCAGCCAGTTGCTGTTTGGTTGGTAATGGTTTGTCTCAGTTTATTTTTTGTCCTGCGTTATCTGACCCTACCAAACAAGAAGAAAACATGATAAAGATTGAGAACCTTGAAACCCATCTGAGCGGTTTCAACATCTATGACATCAATTTTTCAATAGAAGAAGGGGAGTTTTTTATTCTTATGGGACCAACCGGTGCCGGCAAGACTGTTCTTTTGGAGGCTCTTGCTGGTTTGATCCCGGTGAGGCATGGGAAAATTTTTATTGCAGGTAAAGACGTTACGAGACTACCACCTGAAAAGCGCGGAGTAGGCATAGTCTATCAGGACTATGTTTTGTTTCCTCACATGACCGTGACAGAAAATATCAGGTATGGCCTTCATTTTCACAAATATGAACATAAGGAAACAGAGAAGAGATTTGAGGAGTTGATTAAGGAATTTGAGCTTAAGAGCCTCGTAAACCGTCTACCGCTCAATCTAAGCGGAGGGGAATTACAGCGTGTGGCTCTGGCGAGAGCCTTGATGGTAAACCCAAGCGTACTTTTGCTTGATGAGCCTCTGTCAGCCCTTGACCCGAACTTCCGCGAGGATATCCGACACGAGTTAAAGAGGATTCACCAATCCTCTCGTACTACATTTTTGATGGTTACACATGATTTTGCCGAAGCACTGTTGCTTGGTAACAGAGGTGCCGTGGTCAACAAAGGAAGAATCGAGCAGGTGGGGAAAATGGAAGATATTTTTCAAAGACCGAGAACCATGTTTGTTGCTGACTTTGTAGGAATGAAAAATATATATGACGCACAGTTCAATGGATCAAAGGCAATCATCGGTGATGGTTTGGAGTTAAATATAGGCTGTCGCTCCCCTGTAAGGGTGGGACGGATTGCAATTCGACCTGATGATATAGTTATTACCAAAAAAAAATATGACAAAAACAATATAAATGCTTTTAGCGGAATCATTGCTGCTGTAGTTGACCAAGGATTTTATTACGAGGTGCATGTTCAAGTGCAAAAGCTTACATTCAAATCAGTCGTTTCCAAGAAAATCCTTTTGGAGAGTAAGTTTTTTGACGGAGCTGAAGTTTTTCTGTCTTTTGAGCCAGAAGTAATTCATATTTTTCAGCCTGATAGTTATCAATTTAATGAAAAAGGCAAAGCTTGACGATAGTTAGCTCATGGCTGGAATAAAATAGTGCCCAAACCCTATTCCGGCAATTGGCGAAACAAAGATCAATCTACTGCGAGCATAACACTTGTTGCCTTTATTACTACATACACATCTTTGCCTTCCACAAGACCTAAACTATTGGCTGATGTTTTGGTAATAACTGAAACAACCTCGGCACCCCCTGCGATTTCTACTTTAACCTCCGTGTTGACTACACCCGGTATGACACTTTTAACTCTTCCCTTCAAGATGTTCCGTGCACTTAGCTTCATAGTCCAGCACCTCCTTATGCCATAATATTAAAGGATAGTTGCAGAAAAAGTAATTGTCAATTCCTGAGACTACAAGTTTGCAACCTATAACAAATGGGAAAGAAATAATTGTCAAATCGATAAATAAGCTGTTATGCAGCCAAAAATGGTGCAGTAAGATCTTGATACATGCCATAAATACAAATGAAACAGATTAAAATATCTGCCGGTAAAAAACAGACATAGGATATTTTGCCCAAGGGGTAGCACGAAGGTAAGATGAAACAGTAGTTATGGGCGGGATGAATTATGTTAATCCGTGGATATTTAAGAATGTATTCAGGATAAAAACATACTTGACACAAGATTATTGCTTTAATTGCTTGTAAAAAACCCTTGACAGGCCGTTATATTATATTGTATATAACGATCATGTGAACCATAGACATACAGATTGATTCATGGAGGAGAAGTATGAAAACACGATTCCTGTGGCCGTTAGTAGCACTTTTATTCGTTGTTGTGTGTTTTGGAAATGTATTTGCACGAGATGAATTGATGATTTTTTGTGGCGCAGCCTACAAGAAGCCTATGGATGAGATAATACAGATGTACATGAAAAAAAACAACAGTGATGTGAGGGTGATATACGGCGGGGTCGGCACGCTGCTGTCCCAGATAACGATGAGTAAAAGAGGTGATATATTGATGGTGCCATCATCATACATTATGGAGAAGGCCCAGTCTAAAGGCCTTGTTGTGCCGGATTCAAGAAAGGATTTTGCTTACGTTGTGCCTGTTATTAATGTGCGTAAGGGTAATCTAAAGGGGATCCGGAGTTTAGCAGACCTCGCTAAGCCGTCAGTGCGGGTTGCAATTGCCAATCCGGAGATAGTGTTTGTAGGGATGCTTGCGGCTGAAATAGTAGAGAAAAGCCTGACCCGTGAGGATATAAAACTTTTCAAGAAGAACATTGTCACCACGCCTGAGGATTTCAACAAACTCGCAAGCGCGCTCCTTTTGGACAAAGTAGATGCCATAATTGGCTTTCATTATCTTAGCTCATGGTATCCAGATGCTATTGAGACAATAAAGCTGCGACCTGAAGAGATACAGCGTATTGGTGCCGGGCAGATAGGAATTCTCTCCCACTCAAAGATGATAGAGCAGGCAAAAGACTTCCAGAGATTCCTGCTGTCAGCTGAAGGTCAGGGGGTGTTTGCCAAGTATCACTACTTTGGGACTCCGGAGGAAGCAGCCAGGTGGGTCGGAGATCGAAAGGTAGTTGGTGGAGAACGTCCTGCATCAACAGACTGGTTCGGGAAGGAGTGATAGGAAGGGATAAACTTGGCTAATTAAGTGGATGGAGAATGAAGAATAAAGATAGAACTATGCTGACAATTTAATATTACAGGGGTTTTTTTATGAATACCCGTGCGAAGATCGAATCTACATACTTGAAGTAATGCTCGTTTGTTGTGATGTCATCAATTTCACTTTCCTGTAAGAATTGGGCAATACTTTGATCCCTCTTCAGTTCAGTCCTGAAGTCCAGTCCATGATCGTAACATTTCATGGCCACGGACTGAGTAAGTTTATAGGCTTCCTGCCGTGTCAGCCCCTTTTTGATCAAGCTCAGAAGGATGGATTCTGAGTGATGAAGACCCTGTGACATAGACAGGTTTTTTTCCATCCTGTCCGGGTAGACCATAAGGTTTTTATACATGTTTTTTACGCGTTCAAGCATATAATCGAGGAGTATGGTTGCGTCAGGAGCGATGACCCTCTCTACGGATGAATGGCTGATATCTCTCTCATGCCACAAGGGGATATTCTCAAGGGCAGATAGTGCATACCCCCGAAGAAGCCGTGCAAGGCCGCAGAGATTTTCTGAAGCGACTGGGTTTCTTTTATGGGGCATTGCGGATGAACCTGTCTGGCCCTTAGCAAAAAACTCCTCGACTTCTCCCACCTCTGTTCTCTGAAGATTTCGAACCTCGAGAGACATCTTCTCAACAGACGAGGCGACGATTGCCAGTGTGGTGAAAAACTCTGCATGATAATCCCGAGGGACTATCTGCGTTGAGATGGGCGCTGGCTTCAGCCCCAAATTTTTGCAGACATATTCTTCGACAGAAGGTTGAAGATGGGCAAACGTGCCAACAGCTCCTGATATCTTTCCATGGCTGATTCTCTCTTTGGCAGCCTTCATGCGTTCAAGATTTCTCCTCATCTCATCGTAGAAGTGGGCCATTTTTAAACCAAAGGTGATGGGCTCTGCATGAATGCCATGGGTGCGGCCAATCATGGGCGTGAGCTTGTGCTCAAAGGCCTTCTCCCTGAGAACTGTCATAAAATTCTCAATATCAGCAATCAATATTTCTGATGCTTCTTTGAGGAGACAGGCAAAGGATGTATCAAGGATATCGGATGATGTTGCCCCCATGTGTATATACTTTGAAGAAGGTCCAACAAACTCCGCCACAGATTCAATAAAGGCAACAACATCATGTTTTGTTCGCTTCTCAATCTCATTGATTCTATCAATGTTGAAATTAGCCTTCTCCTTAATGGACTTAAGGTCTTCAGGGGGTATTTCTGATAAGCTACCGTAGGCTTCGCATATGAGCACTTCGATTTCAAGCCATTTTCTGAATCTATTCTCATCTGACCACACATCTGCCATGCGTTTTAGCGTGTATCGTTCAATCATGGGTGTATATTACCCGATGTGTATATGCTTGTCAATAAATTGGAAAACTCGGAAAAGAAAGTAAAATTGATAATTGAGGAATAACAAGTAAAGACTTCAATCAACCAGTCAAATAATCTGTTGTTTGTTCAAAAAGTGGGCTACTCTGTGTGCATAGACGCAAGCTCCGACTTGAAGCCCGATTGAAGATGGAGGAAGAGGGATGGAAGAAAAATTGATTATGAAGCAGTAAAGTTGGGCCACCTCAGAAAATATCCTTGATGCATGAGGATAAAAAAGTTGACTTAAGATAAACGTGGGGCGGCTGGAGCCCCAAAAATAAGATTCCCCCATCCGGGAACGGATGGGGGAAAGGGCAGAGGAAGGAACAGCAAATCGACGGCACATCGAGCACTGCTCCTCTCAGATTGGGCTATATGAGCAGGTAAAACATAATCAAAATTATCATATCACACTTTTCTGTTAAGAATAATGTATTATTGGTTATTATTAGGTTCTATTGTGTAGTATAACAGAGTTTAGATAAAAAGCAAGGGAATTTTCTAAAAAAGCCTCAAAATGAATGGAATGTTATCGACTAAGAAGGAATCCCATCCAGGAATGTATACGATGGGATTTGAGAAGCTTCCAATCATGAAAGAGATGGAGGAGTTGGTCTCTATTTTTTCGTAAGATTCCTGATATAATGAGAAGACCATCCTCTTTCACCAGGGCTACAATCCGTTCTGAATGTTCTGAAAATGTTTTTATATCGATATTTGCAAGCACAATGTCATAAGTTCCCTTAATGTCCTCGAGATTGGCGCATACTACATTTATAGTGTTGGCTTGGTTCAGAAATACATTCTTTTTTGCATTGATGGTCGCGTCCATATCATTGTCAACTGCGTAGATTCTTCTCGCTCCGAGGAGGTGGGCATTCAGGGAAAGAATGCCTGATCCACAGCCAATATCAAGGACTTTTTTTTCTGAGAATTCCACGCTGTCCATGATTTTTATCATGATTTTTGTAGATTCGTGTCTGCCTGTTCCAAAGGCCATGCCAGGTTCAATTACAATTTGGCGATTGATAGGCTTCTTTTTATTCCAGGGTGCTCGAATTGTAAGATTTCCTATTGTTATTGGCCTGAAATACCGTCTGGTGAGTTCACTGTAATCTTGGAGTTTTTCCTGAGTAGTTGTTATGCCCGTAATTTTAAGGCCAGACACTCGTACTTGCTGTATAAAAGATTCAGGTTCTTCAGGATAACATTTGATCAGGACAGCATTACCTTGCTCTTCCAGCCAAACCCCTTTGTTGATAAACTGGTAAATTTGGTCAGTCAATAGTTCTTCTTGACCTTTTTTGACAAGTATATCCACGCGTATAATGTTCTCTAAATCGGTTTTACTCATGAGAAGACGCGAGAATGGTAACTCTTTCGCTTAATCCGGTTTTTTTGAGGTAGCCCCTGATCCACTCATCGTACGTTTCTTTTGCCCTTGAGAGGATCGTTTCATCACTTCCGAGAACGCTTAAGAGGGAGATAGCATACTCAGAGGCCCTCTTTTCAATACCTACAACGAGTTGCTTGCTTTCAGGAGAAATATTTTCCAGTCCCAGATGATTTGATGCAAAAATTGCGCAGTATGCAGCCTCTGCATCTTCTCTGGACAGGTTTTCATAATGCATGATGTGGCCGAATTCATGGGCGATAAGAAGTATTTCGAGGACATCATCTGTGAACTTTCCAATAATGAGGGTGAGGTTTTGTTCTGGTTGATATTGAATCTTAAGGCAGCAGAAATTGGGAAAGTCAACGGTTTCGTCGACTTCTACCCGTACGCCTCTGTTTGCAAAGAGATTATAGATATTCCGCCTGATATGTTCATACATTCTTATGGATAACGCTCCCTATCTTCGTGATCGTATACCCGGTAAAATCCCTGATATTGTGAAGAAGGGTCGGTTGTTCAAAAAAAGCGAGAAATGATTTGACGTGGCCATAGTAGTATTGATCAACAGGTATGACAAGATCGAATCTTTCTCTGAATTGATGAATGAAATCAAGGTTAAGCATATGAGCAACGTGACGAATTCCAAATGTGGCTTCAGCTTCGCCCTGGAGAACCTTCAGTCCTGCCTCGAGATGGGAATCTGCCTCCAATGCATAGCCCTGTATCTTTCCCGGATCAATGTTTTTCTCATGGAGCAAAAAATCTACCAGAATCCTTGTTCCCGAGCCCTGATTCCGGTTGGTGAATTTGACATTTTTTGAGGCTATGTCTTCTATGCCCCGAATACCCTTTGGGTTCCCTTTGGTTAGTATAAGCCCCTGCTCTCGGGTGTAAAGTTCTACAACGATATAATCATCCTTTGACAGATACCTGTCGAGATATGCGAGGTCCTGATTTTTCTTTTCCACGTCAAGGATGTGAACGCAAGACATAGTCGCGGCAGAATCCTTGAGAAGGCGCAAGCCATTAATACTTCCGATTGGCGCGTAGAATACGGTCCCATCTCTGCGCTGGTTATAGAGGTCTATGATTCTTCTCAGCAGAATGTCGTCGCTGCCTGCAAGGTATATGTTGTGTTCTCTGGAGGTATTTTCCAAAATCCATTTGTCAATCAGTTCTTTTGTAAAGGCGATTTTTCCGCCGATCTTTGTGTACGGCAGCTTTGACTCCTGTGCGAGCTTGTAAATCTTCTTCTCATTGATCTTGAGATACTTTGAAAGATCTTTTGCAGAAAGAATTTGCATGACATAAGTATAGCGAAAAATTGTTACATTTTCAAATACTTATTGGCATTTCTAATAAAGTTAATATTGGTAATGATAAGTTATTAATGGTCATCTTTATGATTTTTAATAGGCAAAACTGGGTATCAGTCTGTTTTTCTACCTTGATTTTAAGTATAATATACATTAGTTTTATCTGAATAATAAAATTCTAATTGAGATAAGGAGGAGTGTTATGATACGAAGGGTTCGTTTTTTTGCAATTTGTCTTTTCATGGTAATACCCATCCTATACGGATGTGGAACGACAGGAGACAAATTTGTATTCATGGCAAGCACAATTGGTCCTATAGACGCTGGTATTGTGGATGTTCTGGAAAACCAGTTTGAGAAGGAAACCGGTATTCGGGTGAGGCATGTTGGGGCCGGAACAGGGGCGACTTTAAAGATTGCTGAAAAAGGCAACATCGACCTGGTCATGGTTCACGCGAAATCGCTTGAAGAGAAATTTGTGAAAGATGGTTATGGAACTCAACGGTTTGACCTGATGTATAATGATTTTGTTATCGTGGGACCACCTGAGGACCCGGCCGGAATAAAAGGTATGAAATCAGCAATTGATGCCCTCAAGACTATTTCAGAAAAAAAGGCAACCTTTATCAGCCGGGGGGACAAGTCAGGCACCCATGTCGCAGAGGTGGTTTTGTGGGAGAAAGCCGGCATCAAGCCATCCGGCAACTGGTATGTAGTGTATGAAAAGGGAACTCAAGGCAATGTGGCAACTTTAAAATATACTGATCAGCAAAAGGCTTATACTGTAATAGACCGAGCTTCCTTTCTTGGATTGCAGAAGGATATCAAGACAGTCATCCTTGCAGAAAAAGACGAAGCCCTTCTCAATTTTATAACCCTGATCCCTGTGAATCCCAACAAGTTTCCAAAAGTAAATCATGAGCCTGCCATGGAATTTGTGAAATGGCTTATCTCCCCTGAGAAGGGACAGTTGATCATAAGGGATTTTGGAAAAGACAAATTCGGCAGCCCTTTGTTTTTCCCTAACTCTAAAGAGTGGCGGGAATCACAGGGAAAGAAGGGGAACTAACGGCAAGAGGGGCTTGCCGTAAGGAATAAAGAGATCTAAAAAGATACGCATAATGTCAAATATATTTATTAAGGAGGAAATTAATGAAGATAAAAGGATTTTTAAAGACAGTATTTGTTGTAACTGCTGTATTAATCGCTTTTTTGGGTGCGCAGCCAGCAGTTGATGAGGCTTTTGCTCAGCAGAAAAATATTATTCTTGCAACAACAACGAGCACCCAGGATTCAGGCCTTCTTGATGTGTTAATTCCAGTTTTTGAGAAAAAGACAGGATATTTTGTAAAGACTATCGCAGTGGGCTCAGGCCAGGCCATGGCTATGGGACAGAAAGGTGAAGCAGATGTGCTCCTTGTTCATTCGCCGGCAGCTGAGAAAAAATTTGTAGCAGACGGTTTTGGAATTAACAGAAGGCTTGTCATGCACAATGATTTTATCGTGGTTGGCCCTGGCCAGGATCCGGCTAAAATCAAAGGAATCAAGTCAAGTGTTGATGTATTCAAGAAGATTGCTTCTACAGGCAATCTTTTTATATCCAGAGCTGACAAGTCCGGAACAGATGTAAAGGAAAAAGATATATGGAAGGCAGGGGGCATTAAATATGAAGGGCAGAAATGGTACCATGAAACCGGCCTTGGTATGGGACAGACACTGAACATTGCTTCAGAAAAGAAGGCATACACACTGGCCGACCGTGGAACCTACCTGGCACTGAAGAAAAGACTTGACCTCGATATCCTTGCCGAGGGAGATGCTATCCTCCTAAACATCTACCACGTAATCGAAGTGAATCCGGCAAAGTTCCCCAAAGTTAATGCTCCGGGTGGAAAGGCCTTTGCAGATTTCATGGTTTCAAAAGAAACCCAGGACATGATAAAAACCTTTGGTGTCGACAAGTTTGGTTCACCGCTTTTCTTCCCTGATGCTGGCAAAAAAGTGGAAGACTTAGGGAAATAGTAACTGCCGTAACGCGTGATCAGTGACGTGTGACGGTTTCAAAAAAATGCCGACGCGTCACAGAACGGATATCACACGGATCACCGATTACGCGTTACGCGTCACGGATTTAATACATGGATCTAATATTTGAAGGAACGATAAAAGCATTCTGGTTGCTCGTGACTTTTGATCCTGAGGTCATGAGCATTATGTTTCTCTCCCTCAAGATATCAGGGTCAGCAACGCTGGTTAGTCTTTTCATAGGCCTCTCTGCTGGTTCTGCCCTTGCATTGACGCAGTTCCCGGGAAAAAAAATTGTCGTCGGCGCTGTTAATACTGGAATGGGCCTTCCTCCGGTAGTGGTCGGCCTTTTTGTTTCCATATTTCTTTGGAGGAGTGGGCCTCTTGGGTTTCTTGAACTTCTCTACACCCCTACTGCAATCATCATAGCCCAGTCCATCATTGCAACGCCCATCGTTACAGGAATTACCCTTGCTTCATTGCAGCAGCTTCCAAAAAAAATGAGGCTTCAGATACTCGCCCTGGGTGCGAGCCGTGCCCAGATGGTCTGGATGCTTGTAAAAGAGGCAAAGCTGCCCCTTCTTGCGGCAGTTATGGCAGGTTTCGGCGGTGTCATCTCTGAGATTGGCGCGTCAATAATGGTGGGTGGTAATATCAAGGGATATTCAAGGGTTTTGACCACAGCCACAGTAATGGAGACAAGCAAGGGAAACTTTGATATTGCAATTGCCCTCAGCATCATACTATTGTTTCTGGCTTACCTTATTAATCTTGTCCTTACCTATGTCCAGCAAAGGGAGAGACCGCGATGAGCGAGCCTTCAGCCTTCAGCGTTCCCGGTTCAGATACACAGCATGGTGCCTCGAACATCCAGCCTCCGGCCACAGATGCTATTCTTAGTGCCCGTAATTTGCGGGTAGTCCGGGGTGGCGTAACGATACTGGACGTTCCTGAGTTCGTGGTTCGCGAAGGGGAGGTTCTCTGCCTGATTGGACCGAACGGAGCCGGTAAGACCACTCTGTTGCAGAACATATGCTACCTTCATAAAAGCTTTGAGGGTGAGGTTATGTTCAGGGGAAAAATTATTGGCAAAGACCACGGTGTTTTCGACTATCGCCGGCGGGTTGCAATGGTCTTTCAAGAGCCCTTGCTCTTTGATACGACCGTTTTCAAGAATGTAGCGTCTGGTCTCACATTCAGAGGCGTTGACAAAAAAGAGATTAGAAAACGGGTGGCTGAGAATCTGGAGCGGTTCGGCATAGCACACCTCAGGGACCGCTCTGCGCGGACATTGTCAGGGGGAGAGGCACAGCGCACAAGCCTTGCCAGGGCCTTTGCAACAAAACCAGAGATTCTTTTTCTCGATGAACCCTTTGCCTCACTTGATCCTCCGACGCGAGAGGGTTTAACCCGTGATCTGGAAAAGATTCTTCTTGAATCTCAGACAACGACAATCTCTGCTACCCATGATCGGAATGAGGCCCTCCGACTCTCTGATCGCATTGCCTTTATGAGAAACGGAAAGATAGAACAGCTTGGAACGCCGGCAGAGCTTGTGAACAATCCCCTAGATGAGTTTGTCGCTTCTTTTGTTGGTGTGGAAACAGTTTTGACCGGGAATGTAGTTGGAAAGGGAGAGGGTGGCACCTGGATAGTGTCTGTATCGGGAAAAGACATCGAGGTTACTGAGCCTCTGAGTGAGGGCGAGAGTGTGGTTATTCACATAAGTCCGGAAAATGTGATTCTGTCCAATAATTTTGTTAGCAAGAAAACAAGCCTGAGAAACTATTTTACAGCCAGGATAACCTGTATTATGCCAATGGGGCCTTTTATCAAAGTGTACCTTGATTGTGGATTTCCTCTGGTGGCATACATAACGAATGAGTCAAAGGAATCCCTTGGCCTGTCAGAAGAGAAGGCTGTAACAGCTTCATTCAAAGCAACCGCTGTACAAGTAATTGCAAGAAAAGAAACAGAGATCGATTAGAGTGATACGAATCTTTGTAGGATTTGATGATACTGATGTCAAAGATTCGGATCGCGGTACAGGAAAGCTTGCCCGCTGGTTCGAAAGGGAGCTCCCCCGGGGATGTAATGTCTGGGGAGTAGTTCGGCAGCAACTGCTCGTCAACGAACTGATCCCCTATACATCCCACAACAGCTCTGCTTGCGTAGTGATTGAGTGTCCAGAGACTGTTTCCGTAGAAATGATTGCGGATAGGGCCATCTCTCATATAAAACACCACTTTATTGAAGGTAGTGATCCCGGTCTGTGTATCTGCGCTGAGGGTAACCCTGCAATGGCCAACCTCATGGTTTTTGGCAGGGTCTGCGCTGAGCGTGTTGTCTCCCAGAAAGAAGCCCTTACAGCTGCCAGAGGGGCTCATCTTTCCGGGCATGGAGGCACCAATGATGGTATCATTGGAGCGTCGGCAGCGGTTGGGTTGACATCTCAAGGTTGGAGCGGTAGATTTATAGAGTTTGGGAGATTGCGAAATATTCCTGAATCTGTGGAAGTTGGCACGCTTGATCAGCTTGGAATAAAAGTGATCTCTTTAGACAGGGATGCTCAGATACCTGGTCCGGCTGATATTGTCAAGAACGATGGCTGGCTAAGGCCGAGACTTGTGGGAGGGTCTCCGGTTCTATTGGTGAAACCGATAGGGCCAGGCTTATGGAAGGCCCTTGGAAAAAAACAGAATAATGGGCACAGGGAGGGAACACACAATGGCAGGCAAAATCTTTTACAGGGAGCGGGAAAAGATCACTGAAGGCAAGAAACAGCCAAGGTTCAAACTTGTAGCTGTTGCCGATGTGAACCTGAAGGTTTACGGAAAACACCTCAGAAGGAGCGAGCTTGAACAAATTGCTTCATCGGTTGGGGCTGACCTCATACTCCTGACCCATGGAGACAAAAAGTATAAGGATGAGGAAATAGAAGTAGAGGATTAGACAGTTCTACCCAAACGCAATACGTTCCTTTTAGCCGGTTTCAAACTTATCGACAAGGAGTATCTTTATGTCATTGGTTCGTGAAAAAGATGGTCGCCGCCTTCATGTGAAGAGCAGGTTGATGGGAGAGAGCCTGGTGAGCAAATCATTCATCGAAGGCCTTCCGGTAGCTCCGCAAACAAGACTTTATCCAGACGTAAATATATTGAAGGTGGGGGGGCAATCCATATGTGATCGAGGCGCCAAGGCCCTGCCGCCCATTATCCAGGAAATTGCTGTGAACAAGTCAGAACACAAGATGCTTGTCACAACGGGCGGAGGAACCCGCAGCAGACACATTTATGCTATAGGGCTGGAGCTGGGCATGCCAACTGGAGTGCTTGCAAAATTTGGAAATTCTATTTCCGAGCAAAACGCACTGCTTGTAACAATGCTCCTTGCTCCTTATGGTGGAATAAAAATCGGACACGATGAGATTGTAAAGCTTACGAGCTACTTTGTTCAGGGTTGTATCCCTGTCATGCACGGCATGCCTCCATACGATTATTTTGCTATTCCCCCAGCAAAAGGAAGAATCCCCATCCATCGAACAGATGTGGGCACTATCATACTGGCCGATCTTATTGGTGCACGAACGTGCATATTTATCAAGGATGAAAAAGGCCTTTACACGGGTGATCCAAAAAAGAACGCAAAGGAGAAATTTATTCCTGAGATTGGAGCCAAAACCCTCATGGAAAAGGATCAGGATGATCTTATCGTTGAACGCCCATGCCTCGAAATTCTTCAAAACAGTGAAGTCTTGAAACAAATCCAGATTGTAAACGGTCTTGAAGAAGGCAACATTACAAAAGCCCTTTCCGGCAAAAAGGTCGGGACAATCATCTATAAAGAATAACAGCCCTCGCCCTGCTCGTAACATGATAGCCTGTACATTCTTTATTGCAGTGTGTCCACAGCGGACGCCAGAAATCGCTACTACAGTGGCAAATAAAGATTCTTCCGGGCTTCAAGGTGACAATAAGATCACAAAAACGGGAAAAAAAGCCGAATATCTCTAATGAAAGACTCCCAACCAATAAACTGAATCGCATTAATGCCCAGGTTGCGCGCTGTCTCGCAATGTGCCCCGGTATCATCCACAAAAAGGAGTCTCTCAGGCGCTTTATCAAGACGAGAAATTGTATCCACAAAATGAGAAGGATCAGCTTTGCTTTTCCCGACATGATAGCTGTTAAAAACGAAATCGAAGAGTCTGAAGAAATCGTACTTCCTATCAAGTTCATCCAGCCAGTTGGTCTGGTCACTGAGAATGGCAACCCGAACACCTGCAGCTTTGAGTTTTTTTACGATATCGAACATCCATGGCCTGGGGATGAAGCGGGAAAGGATATCGTTTCGCATAGTTTCGTCCTGTTCCATGATTCCTGTTTTGTCACGGATTACCTTCCAGAATGTATGTTCGTCAGAATGACCGGTGAGGTAACCTGTGGCATGGATTACGTCAAAAACCATAGAGAGGAAAGGAATCTCCTCCAATCCGTTTCTGAGGGCTATGGTTTTAAGCCCTTCTTCAAATCCTTTTTCAGCCAGAACACCCCCAAAATCGAAAAGAACAGTATCTACGGTACATGTATTGGTTTGAATACCCACGTCAATCTCCTGAATTCAGAATGTAGCATATCGTGAAAACTATTTTCCACCCTTTTCATGGTGCTGCAGTAGTTGATATCCGAAGCAAATAAAGCCCTTGAAAATCCTTATGTTTTGAAGTAACCTTTCGATGGTTGCGGTCAGCTATCAACATTAAGTTGCCAGCAAAAAATCAGTTTAAATTGGTTTGGCTTTTTGGATTTGTCTCTGAAAGCTGATCGCTAATCATTAACAGTTTATAGCAGGAGATATTATGCGCTATTCAAAGATGTTCATTCCTACCATGAAGGAAGACCCGAAAGAAGCCGAGATTTTAAGCCACCGCCTCATGCTACGGGCAGGATTCATACGGAAGCTCGCGTCAGGAGTCTATACTTGGCTGCCCCTGGGTCTCAAATCCCTCAAAAAGGTGGAAAACATAATCCGCCAGGAGATGAACCGCAAGGGTGCACAGGAGATTATCATGCCCTTTGTACAGCCCAAGGAACTCTGGGAAGAGAGTGGAAGGTGGGAAAAATATGGCAAAGAACTCCTGCGTATCCGCGACAGAAATGACAGAGAATTGTGCCTCGGTCCTACCCATGAAGAGGTTGTCACTGACCTGGTCCGTCGCGAGGTTAAGTCTTACCGCGAGCTTCCCCTGATCCTATACCAGATACAAACGAAGTTTCGGGATGAGATACGGCCGAGATTCGGGGTCATGCGTTCACGGGAATTCTCTATGAAGGATGCCTACAGCTTTGATATAGATGAGGCTAGTGCGGAAAAAAGCTACATGGACATGTACGATGCTTACATGAGGATATTTGAACGATGTGGATTCAATTTCAAGGCTGTGGAGGCGGATACTGGCCAGATTGGAGGGAGTTTTTCCCACGAGTTCATGGTCCTTGCTGATACCGGCGAGGATACCATTATCTCTTGTGGAGGCTGCGGGTATGCAGCTAACCTGGAACGTGCAGAGGTTGGCTTTGTTGACAGGGAGGTGCCACACACAAAGGGGCAGCTTAAGGATGTAGAAACTCCCGGTCAGAGAACGGTTGAAGAGGTGTCGGAGTTTCTGGGTGTTAAACCGGACAAGCTTGTTAAGACCATTATATACAATACAGACAGGGGAACCATGGGGGTCCTTGTTAAAGGCGACAGAGAAGTTAATGAGGTAAAACTCCGCAACATGCTCAACCTCGATGTTATAGAGCTTGCTGATGAAGAGACAATCGAGAAGACAACAGGAGGACCTTTGGGCTTCTCAGGGCCTATTGGCCTTAGCATCCCCCTATACGCTGATCGTGATGTCCTTTTTATGGAGGACTTTGTTGTGGGTGGGAATGTACGGGATGTGCACACGGTTAACGTGAACAATGAAGACTTCAAAGTGGAAGGATACTATGACCTGAAGGTAGCCGAACCAGGCGACTTCTGTGCCAGGTGCGGGGGCACCTACTCTTCAACAAGAGGAATCGAGGTAGGCCACATCTTCAAGCTTGGTCTCAAGTACAGCAAAGCCATGAACTGCACATTCCTGGATAAGGGAGGAAAAGAAATACACGCAGTCATGGGTTGCTACGGCATTGGGGTGGGTAGAACTGTAGCGGCAGCCATAGAGCAAGGGCACGATGAGAACGGCATGATCATGCCCTTTGGCATTGCTCCTTTTGAGATTTGTGTTTTACCGGTGAACAGCTCGCATGCTGAGAGTATGGAATTGGCAGAGGCTGTCTATAAAGAATTACTTGATAAGGGTATGGATGTTATCATAGATGACAGGTCGGAACGGCCCGGGGTCAAATTCAAAGATTGTGATCTCATCGGCATACCCATAAGGGTCACCATCGGCGAGAGAAACCTGAAGGATCACATGGTAGAGATAAAACTGAGAAAAGAAAAAGATTCTCAGAAAGTTCGAAAAGAAGAAGTAATAGAGAGGGTTTTAAATTATGCTAACGAATTTAAGCGAAGGTAGTTTCACTCCCAGGGAAGAGTTAGAGGATCGAATTAATCAGTTGAGGAAAAATATGGAGAGGGCAGGCATAGCTTTTTCCATAATTCTGCAGAATGTTGATCTGTTTTACTTTGCCGGCACAGTCCAGAAAGGTGTGCTGGTTGTGTCCGTTGATAACGGACCACTGCTTTTCATTGAAAGAAATGTCGACAGAGCTGCTGTTGAGTCCGGTCTTGAGATTATCCCAATCAAGCGGGACAAGGACGTGGGTGAAATCCTGATGGCGAAAGGGATACTGAAAGGCAAATGCGGAATGGAGTTTGATGTTGTGCCTGTCTCTGTCTTTGAGCGATGGAAGAGCATCGTTGGCCTTGATGACTTCACGGATATATGGCCTGCAATCAGGGACCTCAGAATTATCAAAAGCCCCTTTGAAATTGAGCAGGTGAAAAGATCTGGGAGTGTGTGCGATCATGTTTTTGAAAAGGCTAGGGATGTGGTTCGTGAAGGGGCCAGAGAGGTTGACATAGCTGCCTTTTTGGAAGCGGAAGGTCGCAGGGTTGGACATCAGGGTTTTTTGAGGATGCGGGGGCTGAACCAGGAGATGATGAATCTCTACATTACCCACGGACGGTCAGGCACCATACCGTCGAGCGGGGATGTACCCATAGCTGGGGCGGGTGTTACCCACGCCATTGCCCAGGGACCATCTCTCAACAAAGTAGAGAAGGGTGTGCCTGTTGTTATCGATTACGGTGGTGGTTATAACGGTTATATTACAGACGAGACGAGAACTTTTGTGGTGGGCGAGTTGAAAGAGCGGTTCAAAAAACCATACGAAGTCGCCAAAGAGATTGTGGAAGATGCCACGGTATATGGCAAAGAGGGCATCGACGGAACAGAGCTTTTCTTAAGGGCAGAGGAAAAGGCGAAAAAAGCCGGACTCGACGAGTATTTCATGGGCTTTGAATCTGGGAAGGTGACATTTATCGGTCATGGCCTCGGCCTTGAAATCAATGAACTTCCGGTTATAACCCCTCGACACCATATTATCCTGAAAGAAGGTATGGTTTTCGCATTCGAGCCAAAGTTTATCTTTCCCGGAGAAGGGGCCATCGGGGTTGAGGTGGACTATGTTGTTCGGAAAGATAAGCTTGAGCGTGTAACCAGAACCTCCATCGACCTGGTTACAATCTAACATTGTGCAGCGGAAACATTTTGTTTATACAACTCTTTTCATTATCCACGCTGTCTGCAACAACGCCCAGCCCAGGCTATCAAGGGTTTCTGAGGATGTCGTTATTCTTGCGTCTGGTAAGAGCATCACATCTGGTGTGGGGTGAATCAAATTGATAGCTTACGGTAAATCCCCAAAGACACGGGGGTACCATTGGAAGGTTTATTGCTGCCATACATTTTGACAAGCAACAAGTTAAAAGCAGACCATGTACATAAACGAAAAAGAATACCACTTTCGTTGGCAGGGCATAGCTGATTTCCTCAAAAAAGCTGCAGGTGTCACATAAAAAAGTTAAAATATTTATTAAATTGCAATTCGGCTCAATGGGGGCAGAAGGCTGCCCTGAATGCCGGGAGCCTTCTGCTTACAGGGGGCAAACGCTGGTCATGGCATTGCTTTTTTTACCTTGTCAGGGGTTATGGGCAAGTTGCAAACCCTTGCCCCGCAAGCATTATAAACTGCGTTTGAGATTGCCGGAACTGTTGCTACAAGGCAGAACTCTGCCATTCCAGATCCACCGAACGGCCCATTCTTCCTTGGAACCTCAACGTAGTAAACCTCAATTGGCGGAATATCCTTTGCCCTTGGCATTCTAAATTTTGCAAAGCTATTCGTTTCGTTATACTTGTATTCTTCGTATAGTGCGTATCCAATGCCCTGGACAATTCCGCCAACAGTCTGACCATCCACGTTGATCTTGTTAATTACCGTACCAGGATCGTGCACCGCTGTGATTTTGACCATATCGACCTTGCCTGTGGTGACATCCACCGCCACCTCTGCCATCTGAACGCCAAAGGAATATGTCTCCCAGGGCACTCCATGGCCATCGACAGGATCAAGTTTTGTTGTTGTGGTATGGTGTACAAGTTTTGAAATGGTTGGTATATCCTTTGCCTTCATGTCAGCATAGGTCTTGCATCCGTTCTCTTCCATTGTTTTTTTTAACTGTTCCACAACCAGTTGGACAGCCCTGCCTGATACATAGGTCTGGCGGCTTCCTGCGGAGAAATTACCGTCAGGCGTAAAATTCGTGTCTGTTGAGCAAATCAGTACCTTGTTGAGAGGATAACCGAATGTTTTTGCTGCTATCTGGAGAAACATCGTGTCTGATCCCTGGCCCATATCAGCTGAACCTATCCATACTTGGAGCTTATCGTCAGGTAGAAGTTCTGCCCATGCCTCTGATTGATCAGGGGCACTCCTTCCCGGGCCAAAGAACACACAACCAAGGCCCACACCGCGTTTCACTTTGTCGGTTGATGCAGCCTTTGCTTCCTTTACTGCCCTTTCATAGTGGGGTCTCATCTGGTCTAAACATTCATGAAAACCAAAGTTATCATTCAATTCTTGGGCACAGATTGTTGTATCACCCGAAACATACCCATTCTTTTTTCTGATTTCGAGGGAATCCATCCCTATCTTTTCTGCAATTTCTTCCAGGAGCGATTCAGTGGCAAAGAGTACCTGGGGAACCCCAAACCCACGCATGGCTCCTTTGATGGCAGAGTTAGTGTACACAGCTTTTCCCATTATCTTGGCGTTCAAAAACCTGTATGGACCGCTTGAGTGGACCAGACCCCGGGTCACTACGCTGTTTGAGAACGATTTGTATGCACCTCCGTCAGCAAGAATATCCATCTGGAGGGCTGTTAGGGTGCCATCTTTCTTAGCACCTACCTTGGCTTTCATGTAAAAGGCATGTCGTTTCGTTGTAACTGCAAATGTCTCCTCTCGGGTGAACACGAGCTTTACCGGCCTTTGAAGGGCAATGGCAGCCATACCTAGGAGACCACCGACTGATACGTCAAGCTTCCCACCAAACGCACCGCCAGTAACGGATTGGATCATTCTTACCCTTGCTGGATCAATCCCCACCGCAGCTGCAATTGTGTTCTTGTGCTGATGGATGTTCTGGCTTCCTGACATGACCACAAGCTGGCCATTTTCATGGATGTAGGCTACTCCAGAATCATTTTCAAGGTACCCATGCTCGATGATTTGAGTAGAGAAATCACGCTCTGCCACCACATCTGCTTCTGAAAAACCCTTTTCAATGTCACCAAATATAATCGGTTGTTCAAAGAACACATTCGGCTTACCATCGTGTACCTGTGGTGCCCCATCTTTAAGGGCCTCTTCATATGTGATCGCTGACGGCAATTCCTCGTAGACAACCTTGACCTGGTTCATACCCTCAATCGCTGCCTTTTCTGTGATTGCAACAACAGCAGCAACAGGATCGCCTATCATGCGCACCTTGCCTCCGCACAGCACAGGTTGGTCATCACCAGCCATCTTCAGGATGTTTGTTCCCTTGACATCTTCCGCGGTGAATACAGCTAGGACACCAGGCACCGAGAGTGCCTGAACCTTATCGATGCTTATGATTTTAGCGTGGTGATGGGGGCTCCTTACCACCTTCATGTAGGTGCAATTGTCAATGGGGATATCATCAACAAAGAGCGTTGTTCCGGTTGCTTTTGCAAGAGAATCCCGACGCGGAACCTCGTCACCAATGATCTGTCCGGTTGTCTTTATTTCCAGGGACGGAATCTCTTTGCGAAGAAATGCGCCTGCATTTTCTATGGCCTCAAAGACCTTAATATATCCGGTACATCGGCAGAGATGAGGCTGAATAGCCTTCGCAATTTCATCACGTGATGGTTTTGGATTTTTATCAAGCAGTGCCTTGGTTCTGATAATCATGCCAGGTGTACAGAAACCGCACTGGATTGCCCCATTTGCAGCAAAAGCAAGCTGAATAGGATGGGGGTTTTCAAGGGTGCCGATGCCTTCGATGGTCACTATCTTCTTGTCTTTTGCTTTTTCTACTGGGTACCTGCACGACATAGTAACCTCTCCGTCAACGAGAACTGCGCAGGTCCCGCAATGTCCGGCTGAACAACCCTCCTTTGTTCCTGTTAGGTGAAGATCCTCACGAATTACCTTTAATAGTGTTTTTTTCGGATCTACAATGATCCGCTTAGGGGTCCCGTTAATGTTCAGTGTAATCTCCTCCATGCTTCCTCCCTCCTTATGATTAATGCGGTACGGAAAATCTCTGTCTCATGCACAGAAATTTAACTTAAGTAATCATGGTTGTTAAGGTCAGTCAATACAAATAGTTTTACGAATTACTAAAAATAACTTATAGTTATTTTGTGAAAAAACAGGTTCTGAGCAGTTCCGGGAACACCATGGAGTTTTTTTCTATGGTGATAATATCGGATAGGGATGACGAGCAAAAAAGGTATCATTGGAAGCATCGTTACTGTCAGACATGCTGGCGATGAACACGTTAAAGACGGGCCAGATTCATCAAAGCGGGGAAGGATACCGTTTTCTTGCACAGGAAATAACTGCGTTTCTACGCAGAGTCGGTGCAGTCCCATAATTACCAAGCTGTTAGTTTGATAGTTTGTGGGTTATTTAGCATACTAGCTGGCAATAAACATTTCAACATTTCAAGAACGTCCCTGAAACCTGAAACCCTGAGGCCAGAATCCACGGTGTGTGACGCATAATCAGTAAGCTATTTTTTTTACCCTTTATCCATTACTGATCACGGCAGAAATAATATATAATGACAAATTATTAAAATTACTAACTAAATAAAACTTATTGTGACTTGACTGGACAATCTTCAAAAGATATAATGTGGCTACAGAATTCAAAGAGAGTAAGATTTTTTATATACCGAGGCGGTGTCGATTACAAAGGCCGTGTAAGGAAGCACATGAGATTGTAAATTTTTTAAGGAGGAACAACGAATGAAAAGTGGTGTCACTCGTATAATGAGGAGAATTGACAGTAAGACGGTTTTTGTTGCGTCGATAATGTTCGCTCTCGTTCTTATGGTTAATGTAAGTACGGGTGGAGAGCCGACAAAGGATGGTCTGGTTGAATATATTGGGGCCCAGAAGAATATGTTTGAAACAGGGAAGGCAGAGGGGGTTCTAAACCTGAAGTTCTTTCAGGGCAAAGAGAACATGTATGCTGTGGGTCCTGCAGCCTTGCTGAATGGAGAAATTACCATATTGAATTCAAAGCCGTATGTCGCCAAAGTCCGTGAAAACGACTACCATGTCGATAACACGCTGAACCACGATGCACTTTTTATTGTATGGGCGCAAGTTCCCCGCTGGAAGGATATCCCTGTTCCAGAATCTGTCAACACCTATGTTCAACTTCAAAATTTTGTTAAGGATCAAGCTGCTGCGTTGGGAATGGATACCTCCAAACCAATCCCGTTTCAGTTCAGTGGAACACCGGTAGAGATAGTATGGCACATCAATTGCGACAAAACAGACAACAAACCGATTACAAGAGAATTGTTTGCCAAATCGAAGGCCATCTATACTATGAAAAATGAACCGGTCGATATAATAGGTTTTTACTCCGAAAGACATTACGGAATATTTATCAGCCAGTATGCTCCTGCTATAAAACCTGGTTCAGGGGATAAGAACGCAGTGCATATGCACCTTATTTCACGCACAACGAAGGCTACGGGACATATTGATGATATTACTCTTGGAAAAGGCATGACACTTCGCCTGCCCGATAGATAAATAATGTTTCTAGGAAACTGTACTCACCACAATGGGTTTCTGGAGTGAGAGTTCCAGGCACTATAGAAAAACACGATCCTGAGCATCAGGCACATGTCTGTCGCTTTCTCGGCATTCCCCTTCATGAATATGAAGACTGGTTAGCGTGCTATAATATCATCCACTGGAGAAGATTTAACAACTTCTTAATGGAGCTGAGGGACAAGATAGAGGAGTGCAAAAGAAACAAAGATCAGCTATGTCTAACACTAAATGAAACTCTGAGATTATATGGGATAGAAGATCGGATCTTAAATCCAATACAGGAAGAGCACCTTTTAGAATTGACAAATCGGATATTGGACGAACATGACTTAAACTGGTTCTTTGAAAATCACGAAAGAATAATAGAAGAGTTGGAAGAAACCTTCGAGAAGCAAAGCTACGAGCAACATCAAGGTTCAGCATAGTATTAATCTACTCAACTCTGATCACTGCTTCTTTTTAGGACTATCAAGTTTCGAATTTCCACTGAATAAAATGTTGCTTATGCGGAGAGGTTAAAATCAACGCTGGTGTGCCGAAGGTTTTTCTCTCGGCTGTAGGGCAATGCTCCTCCCTGGCAGCCAGGACAAATGGCCCCATCCTCACTGCGGTATGCCTCTTCACAGGACGGACAGATGGTAATGGAAGAGTTTTTCCGCTTGTTTACGGGATCAATAATAACCGTGATTTCTTCAAGGCTGCAGATATCTGATCCTGCTTCCATTATTTCTCGAAGGAGTGAATCAGCATCTTGTTCCTTCTTCGGAATAAGCTTTAGATACCAGCCTTTGATCTGGGGAAACTTTTCAAGGAGCTTCCAATCAAGGTAGACCCGGATCCCCCTTCCCGTGTGTTTTTCGTAAAAGGTTAGGGCATAGCGGCCGACATCCACAATCTTGAGCCATTGATTTCCTATAGAGCACGGTGTGAGAAGCTGAACTGCATCGGGTAAACACTTTGACGTCTCGCATATGACATCGTACTCGCCCCCTTTGGGAAGATGCTTATACGCATAATCCACCATAAAACCACCTATTAAAACACCGGGGGCAGGACTTCCGTGAAATGAAGCAGCCATTTTTATGAACTCATTCAAATTATATGAAAGGATATTCGACACTATTTTCTCCTATGTTGAGAAGCAAAAGGCTTACATCCAAAAATGCTTTGCCTTTTTTTATCATCTTCGGTCGAAGATATCATACTGAATTTAAAGTCTTGTGCCCGGAGTGGAATAACCGGGCACAAAGTTTCAAATAGCAAGAAAGCGTCACTCAAATGCGCAGCTTGACAAGGCGACAGGCATTGCTGTTCATTGTTATATAACCTGAAACGGGATCTTTTAGCTGCGCGTCCAAGAGTATGTTACAGTTTGCTTCAGCCCATCCATGAGGCACAGATACAACCCCTGGTTTAATGTCCTGGGTGACATTTGCTTTCATCCTTATGGAACCCCTTGGGGTTTCAATACCGACTAACTCACCGTGACTGATGCCATACTTTGCAGCTGTGATAGGATTCACTTCCACTTCTGCATCAGGTATTCTTGCTCGTAAAGCTGTCACATCATGCATCTGTGCGTTGATATACTCAACCTGTCTGTTGCCGGTGAGTAAGATCTCGGGGTATTCCTTTACTATTTCAGGATTCGCTACTGCGCTCTGGTGTGGTTCCATGTGAACAGGCAGCCCGGAATGGCCCAACTCCACCATTCGCGACGAAAACAGTTCTATTTTGCCGCTCGTGGTTGCAAAAGGTACCTTTTCAAAGAGCCTGTATTCCTTTTTACCAAAGTATACACCTGCGGGATGATCAGTGAGGTCCTTCATGGTGACGCCGCTGGTTGAGAAAAAGTGTTCCGCCACTTCTTCATCTGTATTCCAGGGAAAATGTTCAGCGTAACCCATTTTACGGCCCAATTCAGTCCAGATCAACCAGATGGGTTTGCTCTCATAGAGCGGTTCTACAACTTTTTTGCGCAGCATCACATAAGGCTCACAGTAGGATATGCCATAGGGGAATCCGCCAATACCGGTTTCTTCCAGAAAGGTACAGGCAGGCAAGACATAGTCAGCGAGGTACCCTGTTTCAGTCATATTGGGGTCAATGTTGACAAAGAGTTCAAGGTTTTTTATTCCTTCCAGGAACAATTTGGTATCAGGGAAGGTCAGAAGCGGGTTGCTGCCTGAGCTGATAAAAGCTTTTATGGGGTAAGGCTTCTCTGTTTTCATGACCTCGGTCATCAATCCTGCTGAACCATAGGGGGGTGGACGTTTGGAAAACTGATGGAATACGGGAAATTCGTCCCATCCAAGGTTGTTTTCCTCCTGGGGCAGACGCAGATCAGCCAGCCTGACCTGCGGACAGGTTACCCACCCACCAGGCACATCAACATTACCGGTTATTGCCATCAGTATTGAGTAAGCCCTGTTCGTCTGGAGGCCATTGGCGAACTGATTCATATGGCCCACCCCTTCAAGGATACAAGCGCTTTTTGTCGTGGCAAAGATCCGTGCTGTACGTACAATCTCTGAAGCAGGAACACTGCTGATCATCTCAGCCTTTTCAGGGGTAAACTCCCGTACATGCTCTGCCAGCTTGTCAAAACCGAAGGTATATTTTTCAACAAACTCCTTATCCCATAGGTGTTCCTCTATGATGACATTCATCATGGCAAGGGCTATGGCGCCATCAGTACCGGGACGCGGCTGCAAATAGATTCCCAATCTGGAAATGGGAATGCGACGGGGGTCAATTGTTACGAGTTTTGCACCGGCTTCAACCCGTTCACGAACAATCCTGCCTACAGGGGGGTAGCTTTCATCCGGGTTGCGACCCCAGAGTAGAATACAGTTAGCATTCACAGGTTCTTCTACTGGATAGCGTCCGAAGGTTATTTGCCGCGCCAGGATGCGGGTGCGAAAGCACATACCTTCGGGATTAAAGAAGTTAGGTGTGCCGAAGGCCCCTTTGAAACGCTGATTAAATGCTGCCATCTCGAAATGTTCAACGCCGACTGAACCAGTCCAGGTTGCAAGCGTATGTGCGCCATACTTGTCTTTCAGTTGTTGCAGTTTGGTAGCTATCTCTCCTATAGCATCATCCCAGGATATTCGCTGGAAATGGCCGTTAACCTTTTTCATTGGGTATTTTAAACGGCTGGGTGAATAGAGCATATCCATAAGCCGATCGCCTTTCGGGCATAATCTCCCCTTACTAATGGGATTCTCTTTCGTGCCTTCCACCTTCACCAGTTTGCCGTTCTCAACGTATGCGTTTACACCGCAACAGTTAATGCATAAACCACAATCTGTCTTGATCACTTCCATAATTCTACCTCCAACGATTTTTAAACCTTCTGACTTGTTGGTTCTTGTGCACTATGTTTTACAAACGTCTACCCGAATATCCTTCTGAATTCTGACTGGCAATAACCCATTGTTTGTGGCCATATATTTCGTAAAAGTTTATGCCATCATAAAGTTAGGGAAATTATAACCAAAAATAACAGGAAAGGCAATAACAAAACTATTAATGCAATTATGAAACATCATCATACGAATGCTGTGGTGTAATCAGTATGGTCATAACAACACGTACTGGTTATTGAATGCAACCCTGTATCATCCATGAATGGCAGGGAGAGAGAAACCGGGTTCTATTTATGAATATTGTTGCGTGTTCTGCGTTACAGTACGCCGAAAATAATTGATAACCCATTGAAAAAGTAGAGCATTCTAACGTATTTCCCGTGCTGGTCAAGGAGAACCCAATCCTCAGTGCTCCTCACGATACGGATTAACCTCAAAAAGATAGGGACTGTCATGAGTGATAAGAGACCAGGCCATGCCAGAAGTCCGGTTGCAACGAGGGCGATGATGGTAAGGTAAATAATAGTTAGCCATAGAATTAATACGATGAAGGACCACTGTTTACCGAGACGTACCGCAAGAGTCCTCTTGCCGGCTGACTCATCAGTACCCATATCTGGAAGGCTTTGATAATAAAGGATAGAGGCCACCATCAGACCAACAGGAACAGAAACAAAAAAAGCATCCCAACTTGGCTTGTCAGCAATAACCCAATAGGTCCCCACTACCATGATAGGTCCCATATTGACTGCAACAAAAAGTTCTCCAAGGCCGTGATAGCCGTAACGAATAGGAGGTGCAACGTAAAAGAGGCTACTGAAAAAGGCAAAAAGGATGAGTGGCGCAAGACCGTAGAGCCGGAGGCCAAACACAATATAGAGAGAAATAATAAACCCGATAAAATAGAGAAGGATGATTGCCCAACCGAGTTGGGACAGGGTTATTTTATCCTGATGAATCACTCTTGACCCGCCAATGGCATTCCCTAAGTCAGCGCCCTGGATGTAGTCAAAGTAATCATTTGCAATGTTTGTGACAAAATGGACCACAAAACAGGCGATAAGAACCAGGAGAAATCTCGTCCCACTCCATCCATGGTCTTTTGCCATAAGAAATCCAATGATAATCGGGATAAGGGTGGCAATAAAAAAAGGTGGTCGGCTTGCCTGAATCCATGCTTTTATTTTCTCTTTATCCATATATCCCCGGAAACATGCTTATAGTTGTAAGCTCATGGCAAATCCGAAATCTTTTGCTTAGAGCTATAAACTACAGGCTGGTTTCGTTCCCACATGCAGGTATGTTACACCAAAGGTAAGGCTGTATGCATCAACATTTTCAATACCGGTTTCCTCCATTAGAGCAGTGAATTGATCATGAGTGGGAAAGTTCATAATGGAGTCGGCAAGGTAATGGTAGGCACCAGGGTTTGAAGAGAAACGCTTCGCAAGGCGGGGCAGAATGTAATTCAGGTAGATATTGTAGAATATTTGAAAGAAACGATTACGGGTAAAAGTCATCTCAAGAATCATGATTTGCCCCCCGGGCACGATTACCCGACGCATTTCCCTCAGAGCTCCCTGTCTGTCAGGAATATTTCGGATACCGAAGGCCATGGCAGCCACATCGAATGTGTTGTCTCGAAAAGGCAGATGGAGAGCATCACCTGTCATGAACTGTATTCTTTTGGTGAGCCCTTCCCGGTTGATTTTTTTCTGGCCTGCCCGAATCATTTCTGAAACAAAATCGACCCCACATACAGTAATATCTGGATATTTTTGTGCTGCATCCACAGAGAGGTCGCCGGTGCCACATGCAATATCGAGAAGTTGTTTCGTCTTGAAGAAGTGCATTTTTTTTATGGCAAAACGGCGCCATGCCATATCCCGCCTCAGGCTCAGGAAGTGATTAAGAAAATCATACCGTGGAGTTATAGTGGAAAATATCTCCTTTACCATGCCCACCCGTTCTTTTTCAGTGACATCACGAACTGACGGATATACCTTGTTTATATGTTTTTCCATTTGCAGAGCTTTCTTTCGAGAAGGTCGAAAACCTCATACAGAATAATGCCAATGCAGGATAAGGCGATAATACCTACAAACATAGTAGAATAATCTGCACGCCCCCATGCGTCGATGATGTAAAAGCCAAGACCTTTCCTTGTTGCAATCGATTCGACAAAAAAGAGAACAGCGACAGCTGTGCCTGTTCCAATCCGCAGCGATGTAAAGATTCCAGGAAGGCTTATGGGCCATACCACGTGCCGGTAAAAGTGCCACCGGTTTCCCCCCAGAGATTGTAAGGAGTAAATGACTTCTTTACTAATCTTCCGCGCACTGTCTCGTGTTGTGATAAGCAGTTGAAAAAAGATAATCATTGTGATGAGTACAATTTTACCCATATCTCCAAGACCAAAGAGCACGAAGATTATGGGCATGAGAACAATCTTGGGGATAGGATACCCGAGATAGATGAGAGGGGCGAAAAGGCGGTCAAAGCGCTCATTGCTTCCGAGAAAAAGGCCTATTGGCACAGCCAGAATAAATCCAAAAAACAGACCAGCAAGGATGCGGTAGAGACTCAATCCCACGTGGCTCCAAAAAGGGGCCTTGTCAAGCTCCAGAACGCCTTGCCGAAGGACAACAAAGGGGTCTGGAAGCAGATTACTGCCAAGAAGCAGGGAAAGTACATACCAGAGCCCATAAATAAGGATGATGGTGACAAGGTATGTGATGAGAAGTTGTCTCTTCTTCAATCCAATCCCTCGAGAAGGTTTCTGAGTCTTGTGCTCAGCTCAAAGAAACCCGGTTTAGTACGATAATGTAAATCGCCAACGCCAGGATTCTCCAAAATGGTGCACAAGCCGCATGCTTTGTTATTCAGTATGAGAATCCTTTTGCCAAGAAAAATGGCCTCCTCTATGTTATGGGTGACAATGATGAAGCTAAATTGTCGGTGACCGAAGACAGCCAACAACCGGTCCTGCAATCGTTCTCTGGTGATGGCGTCAATCGCAGCAAAAGGTTCATCGAGCAAGAGGAGGGCAGGGCGCAGGATCAAAGCTCTCGCCAGGGCGACCCGTTGACGTTGGCCACCGCTCAACTGATGTGGATAAAGGTGATCGAGGCCTTCAATACCGAGGACACTTTTAAACTCAGAAAGCCTTTTCTCCGGGATCTTCAGTTTTTGGAACCTTGCGCCAAGAAGGATGTTTGCCTCCACCGTTTTCCAGGGAAACAGACCATATTCCTGTAGTACCAGACCAATTTTTCGCGTAGGTCCATTGATCGGTTCACCATCGATCGTAATGGATCCCCGGGAAGATTGCAGTAACCCTGCAATTATCAGAAGCAGTGTCGTTTTTCCGCATCCGGAGGGGCCCATGATAGCAAGGGAGTCCCAGGATGAAAGGGTAAAGCTGACATCTTCCAAAACCTTTTTTGGTTTGTTCAGGCCGGGGAAATACTTACTGAGTGATTCTACGCAAAGGAGGCTATTGGACATAACCCTCAGCGACAAATTGTCCGTATGTCATATCTGTTTTTATGACATTCTTTTCTCTAAGCCAGCTGTAGACATCCATGACTTCTTTATTTTTGGGCACGTTCAATTTGGGGAATGCAGGTATGGCGAAGCTCTGATGAAGTGGTTCAGGTATTTTGCACTCGCGGTTCATGGTAGGTCGAACCTCATCAGGGTTCTTGTTAATATAATCGTTCCCTTTCTGTACCGCCTGCAGAAAGGCCTTAACAGCATCAGGGTTTTTTGCAAGGAACTGATCACTAAAAACAAGGACCGTGGGAGTCAAACCGGTTTTTCGGTCATCGATCATTACCCGTGCTCCCTTCATCTCAGCCAGTGTAACCAGGGGTTCGGGAAGGATAGCTGCTGGAACCTGATCACTCATCAGCATTTGCAGACGTATAGGAATGCTCTTTACCTCAACAAGGTTGATCGTATTAGCGGCGATCCCTTTTTTTTGCAGAAGCCTTGTCATGAGGTAGTCAAGCATGGTATTCGAGCTGCATGCAATCCCTGCAGAGGAAAGGGCATGTAAGTCTTTTTTTGGATATTTTGGTCCTGCCAGGATGGCAAACATCCTCTGCTCGTTCTTTATGTTGAAATGGGTGGCAACAATCTTGACGAGAGTTCCGTTGGCAGTCAAAACCATTGGCGTGATCATATCCCCAAAATATCCCGAGATCTGGCCAGCAGACATGGCAACGTCCTTTTCCATGGCAGAATTGAAGGGCACCAGCTCCACGTCGAGGCCTGCATCCTTAAAATAACCCTTCTCAGCAGCCACAAAAAGAGGCAGCGCCTGTATCACAGGAAGCGTGCCAAACTGGATGGTAACAGAAGGGGATTTTCCTCCTTTATCCTGACCTGAAGGGGAACAGCCCCAAAATCCATGCATTGAGAAAACAGTCGCAACGAGCAATATACAAACCTTTATTGACCGCATGAAGACTCCCCTGTATATAATAATATTCGTGACCCGTAACACGTATTCAGTGATCGGTTTTCAACCCCTTACGCGTTCACCGGTCACGGGTCACTTCCTTTCCCGTCAGTCCTGCCTTTTCTGTCTATCCCGTTTCTATCTTACGATCTCTGAAACTTCTCATTCAACACCCTTTTGAATCTCGGAGCATAAATTATGTCGAAGGCATCTTCTTTTCCAGGAAAAAGTTTCAGGGCATGTTTCCTGACTCCCTCGACTACCCGGATGGCTTCATCATGATTCAGCTTTTGAGATCGCAGGTATTCAATTGCGAAATCAACGATGAATCTTAAACGCCGCAGCTTTTTTTCTTCTTCCTGTAAAGAATCATCCATGTTTTTTTTGGGGCTTAGCTGTAAGCTGTAAGCTTATAGCAAATGCTAAGTCTATTTTCAGTTCTGCCATCTCTCTCAGCTATGGGCTGGTGTATCAGATCTCTACCTGTCATTGATCACACGTCACCGTTTTTCCTGTTTTCCCACTCTTCTGGCCTTACTTCCTGTCTTGTCCTTTTGTCTTTTCTTCTCCCTTCACACTTTTCACTTTTACTTCCTTTCCCGCCTTTCTGGCCCTTATCATTTCCCGCAATTCAACAAAAAGCCATAAACCGATCCCTGTAGATATTGCGATATCTGCAACGTTAAATGCTGGCCAGTGCAGGTTCTGGTAATGAAAATCAAGGAAATCTGTAACGTAACCATAGAATATTCGTTCATAAACATTCCCCACAGCACCAGAGAGGATCAATGTAAGGGCAAACATCTTTCCCATAGAGATGCGGTATACAATCAATATGTAAACAAGCGCTAAGATGATGAGGAGAGGAAGATAGGTGAAAAATTGTTTTGCAAAACCAAATCCGGCTAAAATACCAAAAGCCCCGCCCATATTTCTTGCATGAACTATGGAGAAAAATGGAGCCAGCTCGATGATTTCCATGTAGCTCAGGTTTTGGATAATGAGGAGCTTTGTCCATCTGTCAAGGAGGAAAATACAGGGGATTATGAGGAGGATAAGGTATCTGCGCATCGTTTACAGGTATTCGGGAATTTCCCTGCAGCAGCAGTAATGTCTGTTGCATACTGCCAGCATCTCTCACATTTCTGACCATCTGCCTTGGAGACGGTAATTTCTGTGTCACTGTCCCCTTTCTGCAGGTCAATCTGAGATACAATGAATACATCTTTTAGTTCATGTCCCAGCCGGCCAAGCAATGCAAAATCGCTCTCACTTGCTTTAATGACAATCCTTGTGTCAAGAGAGTGTCCAACAACCTTTTCAACCCTTTTTTCTTCAATCTTTTTGTTGGCCAGTTCTCTGATCCGCCAGATCTTTTCCCATTCTTCCTCAACCTCAGGCCTGATCAATTCCTTCCTGGATTCCGGAAAAGATGCGAGAAAGATGCTTTCTTCCTGAACATACCCTTTGAGAAAAGTCCACATCTCCTCGGCAGTACAGGAAAGGATAGGCGCAATAAGCTTTAAAAGAGAAACCAGGGTTTCATATATGACTGTCTGGGAAGCACGCCTCTTCAATGCATTCTTGTTTTCCACGTAGATCCTGTCTTTTACTATATCGAGATAAAGGGCACTCAGGTCAACAGTGCAGAAATTCTGGACTGCGTGATAGATGGTGTGGAAGGTGTAGGTATTGTATGCATCTCTCACTCGTTCGATGAGTCTGTGAAGTCTCGATAAAAGCCATTTGTCAAGATAGGAAAGTTGATCGTAGGAAACACTGTGCTGTGTCGGATCAAAATCATCGTGGATGTTGGCGTGGAGAAACCTTAGGGTATTTCTCACTCTTCGGTATGTTTCCACGAGTCTGTTGATGATATCTTTCGAAATTTTAATATCGTCCCGGTAGTCCTCGTAAGTTGCCCAGAGTCTCAGAATTTCAGCGCCATACTTCTCGATAATCTCCTCTGGCGCTATAACATTGCCTAGGGATTTAGACATCTTCCTTCCGGTCCCGTCTACGACAAAGCCATGGGTTAGAACAGACTTGTATGGTGCCTGTCCTTCGTTTCCCACCGACGTCAGAAGAGAACTATGAAACCAACCTCTGTGCTGATCACTGCCTTCGAGGTACATATCAACGGGGTAGGTAAGCTCCTTGCGTTCCTTGCAGACTGCAGCCCAGCTGACCCCTGAATCGAACCATACGTCCAGGATATCTTCTTCTTTGACAAAGGTCGGGTTGTTGCATTTTTTACATGTGGTCCCCCGGGGCAGAAAATAGGAGGCATCCTTCTCAAACCAGATGTCTGCGCCTGACTCCTCCACTGCCTTGATCACATTCCTGAAGGACTCATTACTCCAGAAAGGCTCTCTGCACTTCTCACAATAGAATATAGTAATGGGGATACCCCACGTCCTTTGTCGGGAGATGCACCAGTCAGGCCGCACCTGAAGCATGTTGAATATCCTGTCCCTCCCCCACGTTGGGATCCATCTCACCCTGTCTATTTCATCGAGAGCCTTCTGGCGCAATCCGTTTTTGTCGAGAGATATAAACCATTGCTCAGTTGCCCTGAAAATGACTGGTTTTTTGCACCGCCAGCAGTGAGGGTAGGAATGCTCAATCTCCTCCTGGTATAGAAGCCGTCCGAGTTCCTGGAGTTTCTTAATCACATGCTGGTTGCTATCGAATACATTCATGCCCCTGAAGAATTCGACTTCGTCAAGGAATTCTCCTCTTTCGTTGACCGGGGAATAGATATCGAGGCCGTACTCAATCCCAGTTTCATAGTCTTCTTCACCATGCCCCGGGGCTGTGTGAACAGCTCCTGTACCGGTATCAGACGCAACATAATCTCCATATACCATCACAGAATCCCTCTCGATGAAGGGATGTTTGAAGGAGAGCTTCATTAATGAATCAGCTGGTATTTCCCCGAGAATTTTATATCCTCCTATACCAGCCTTTTGATTAATTTCTTCGACAAGCTCTTTTAATGCAATGTAAATTTCTCCGCCAACGTCAAAAGCAACATACGTGAAGGTTGGGTTGATTGCTATGGCAAGATTGGCAGGCAATGTCCAAGGTGTGGTTGTCCATATGAGCATAAAGATTGGCTTATCAGGATACGCAGCAAACGGTCCTTCATAGCTTCCGGTATAGGGGAATTTCACATAGATGGAGGTCGACTTCTTCAGCTCATACTCAATCTCCGCCTCGGCCAGGGCTGTAAGACAACTCATGCACCAGTGAACCGGTTTTTTCATCCTATACACCTCGTCTCTTGCAAAAAACTTCTGTACCTGTTCTATGATTGTGGCCTGGTAGCGGTAGTCCATGGTTATGTAAGGTTTTTCCCACAGTCCTATACCGCCGAGCCTTTTAAACTCTTCTCTCTGGACATCAATGAAGCTCTCTGCGTATGCCCTGCACCGATGCCGAATGTCAAGTTTCGACAGAGAAGCCTTTTTTTCCTTCATTTCTTTCTCGACCTGGTGTTCTATTGGCAATCCATGGCAGTCCCATCCAGGAATGTAGTCTGCACGAAAACCTGTCATGAATTTGGATTTGACAATAATATCTTTAAGGATTTTATTCAAAGCGGTCCCGAGGTGGATATGACCGTTTGCATAAGGAGGGCCGTCATGGAGAATGAAAAGTGGATGATTGGCAGCCCTTTCTACGAGTTTGCCATACAGCTTCATATCTTCCCATGACTTGAGCATCTCCTTTTCTTTTACAGGAAGGTTGCCTTTCATGGGGAATGGTGTTTTAGGCAGATTCAATGTGTTCTTGTAGTCCATGTGATTTTACGTCCTTTTGAATTATGTGCCCTTTCAGCTATTAGCTCTCAGCGACCAGTTGAAGCGACAGGGCGCACATTGAGTGGGTTTTGAAAAGAACCTTGTGTGCTGTCGGCTGATTGCTGTTGCCCAAAGTTTCTGTGTAAAATTATCACAAAGATGATAAGTATTCAAGAACAAAGGGGAGGAAGAGCTGGAAAGGCAGGAAAGGACGTGAAAAGCAGTAATGCGTGATCTGTAATAAGTAGTATGGCGCTGAAAACTGTTTACTGATTGTGTGTTTGTATAACGGTTTTTTGCCTATGCTATACTTATGAATAAACAGATAAAGAGGAGGATGATATGACGACAAAACTTATGGATTATTTCAACAGGATGCCAAGGTTGGGATGTCTGAGCACTGCAAGCAAAGAAGGTAAAGTTAATGTAGCCTACTTTGGTTCTCCACGAATGATTGATGACAAGACCATTGTCATGGGTCTGGGTAAGAACAGGACATTTTTCTATCTCCAGGAGAATCCCTACGGAGTTTTCATGATAATGGAGCCGGGAAAAGTCCTTACTGAGTGGAAAGGGGTAAGGCTTTATGTGAAGATGACCGAGTGTGCCACTTCAGGTTCAAAGTATGAGGAGTTCAAGGCTCAGATGGCAAAGAGTGCAGGAGAGGCAGCGGCTAAATTAATTCATGCTGCTGTTACCTTTGAAGTCTATGAAATGAAGCCACTCGCAGATTTTGGACAAGGGTGGGAAAAGTCAATAGGAGTATAGTAAACCCAGAACCTTAAGCTGTAAGCTGACAGGAAATACAGTTGATCGTTTCTTATTGATAGATTGTGGGGGCAGATCGCAACCTGCCCCCTTATTTTTCTATAACTTAAAGATCAAAAGAAGCGAAACAACGAGAGAGTATATAACCAGAGACTCAATCATAGCCAGACCGATGATCATCGGGGTTGTGATCTTTCCGGATGCACCGGGATTCCTGGCAATGCCGTCCAACGCTGACGCTATACTCCGTCCTTGTCCGATAGCTCCACCGAATGCTGCGATGGCAATACCCAGACCAGCGGCAAGTGCCACCATCTGTTTTACGCCTGAATCGAGGCCGCCTGTTGCTGCCCCTTCAGCAGCCATAGCGATACTGACGAAGGAAAAGCTGATGAAAACTCCGAGAAGCATGGTAACTACGAGAACTTTTTTCATAAAATCTCACCCCTTTCTTATATTTGTTTAATGTTCTTCATGGGAAATAGCCCCTGAAAAATATGCCATGGACAGAAGCATAAAGACAAATGTCTGGACAAATGCAACGAATAAACCGAGAAACATAACAGGTAGAGGAACCAGAATAGGAACCAGGCCGAAAAAGATCGCAGTCACAAGGTGGTCGCCTGTTATGTTGCCAAAGAGACGAAGACCCAAAGATAAAGGCCTCGCTATGTGGCCGATAAGCTCAACAGGTATCATAAGCGGGGACAGTGCCCACATTGGTCCCACAAACTGCTTCAAATATTTGAACCCATGTTCCTTAAATCCATAATAGTGAGTCAAGACAAACACGGTTAGGGAACATGCAAAGGTTGTGTTTACATTGTCCGTGGCAGGAAGAAAACCCGGCACGAGGCCCGAGAGATTGTTGAACAGGATAAAAAGGCCCAGTGTTCCCACGATGAGGACAAACTCCTTGCCTCGCGGACCCATAGTGTCAACAACGATGTTTGCAAGGCTCTCAACTATTAGCTCAACCGCATTCCTGAATGTCAGTTTGGGTGAGGGGACAATATCATCCTCAGTCTTTTTGAGTTGCTTGTAACCCATAATAACGATCACGAGGATAATTGCCGAAACGATAATTCCATTAAATACGTGAGGCTGGTCTCTCAGAATTGGAAAGAGCTCGGCCCATGACCAATCATGCCCCATTTTTTTGCCTCCTTTTCAAAGCAGGGTTCCAAAGACTGGAAAACTGATTTATCACTACGGAAATAAATACCGTTGATAACCCAATGAGGAAAAAAACTACATCTATATCACCGTATATCACAACAATAGCTACGAGCGCGATAAGGATGAGGAATTTTATCGGAAGCTTTATGGCAAGCTCTACTTTTTTACCTTCGGGCTTCAACAGGCCACCTTCTATAATCTTCTTGATGAACCTGAAATTGAGGGTCATAATGGCACTAGCTACAGCAAAACTAAACACGTATTTGAATTCTCTCATGACAACTATGGCAAGGATGGATCCAATCACGAGGACGACGATGTTTATACGTTCAATATCACTTATCTTTGTTTCTTTCATTTTCCTTTTCAAGCTTTTTCATCAACTGATAGATAGATTTCATGGCTGCTACAATACCAAAAATCATGAATATAATGGTTAAGTAAGGAGAAGTCATGAAATATCGGTCAAGGAAATAACCGATAGCAATCCCAATGGCCACGCACAGACCCATTTCCAGGCCAAGGGAACTATAACTTATAAGGGATTTAACCAAATCCCTTTTATCATCTGATAAAGACTTGACCATTTCGAGCCCACTTTTATTTATCATACGGGCATCGGTTAGTCAAACTTTTTTTGTGATTTCTTTCACTTTTTACTGAGACTGATATATCTGCCTCTTATTACAGGGCAATCCGTTTCTAATTAATCTGAGCTGCCGGTGATTCATGTCTTTCCTTCCTGTTCAAAAAAGAACCCCCAGGCAATCCCCATCTTTTTAATTCGCTCCAATAGTGCCGCATGACTTCGAGGCATGAGTTTGTTGAATGGCCCGTTGATTGTCATAACGTCATAGAGTTAATCAACAGATTCCGCATTCAGTTTCTTCTTGATACTGTTTTCTTCTACGAGAAGACCTATTTCTTTAAAAGGTTTTTGCTTGCCCCAAAAGGGTAAACAGGGAAGGTCTCAAAGAGCATGAGATCTATCCAGCTTTCCCTGCTCGCTATGAGCCCTCGAGCATCCGTATCTACGACATTGATAACGCGGCATCCCTGAAGGTCGATGAACTCGCAGATGACCTTTACTCCCTTTGGCCATTTCCAATCGGCCCTTCGTCTTGCAACTTCTTTTTCATCTTCCGGAGACCATGTGCAAATATTCATAAAGTACATAATATCAGCCCTCCTTCTGATTTAGTGGGCAACATGCCGCCCTTAATATAAGTATAGCAGAGGAAAAGCCTTTGTGAAGGAACAGCGCAAAATTTCTTTTGAATTTTCACAATCCTTGTGGTATAAAAAACGCTGCATGGGCCGTTAGCTCAGTCCGGTAGAGCAGTTGACTCTTAATCAATTGGCCCCAGGTTCGAATCCTGGACGGCCCACATGAAAAGAAGAAATTAGATAAGGATGGCAGGCTATATCCCCCTCAACAATGTGGGAGAGATCATATGAGGCTGGCATCTGTTACAGGCCGGGAGATAGTCTGGTAAAAAGAGTATCCCCAAAGAATATTTTCACCCATTCACATACATTGTGAGAGCCCATCACCTGACTACAGCATCTGTCTTCAGGTTCTCTTTTTCTGCTTCATTGCCATAGAACGTTCGTTGTAATACAGATTTCCGGTTATATTATCTTCAATGTCAATAAACGGTGGTATCTGCATATTGGCTGAGTCTCCTGTTGTTTCAACAGGTTCTATTTTCAGTATGATGACCCCCTCGTACTTTCCTGTATAAGTGTCGAGTTCACAGTACTGGTTACTCCAGAGGAAGCAGATGCGCTCCTTTTCGATGACATCGGTTTTTGGGTCTATGAGCTTTGTGAGATTGAGGTATTCCTGTTCTGTGATTAGTTCTTCTTCTTCAACCAATGTTTTCCGTGAAAGGAAGTACAGGTATGCCCTGTTTTGCCCGCGCTTCCGTATCCGTATCTCTTCATTCTTATTCTTCGAGCGCAGATACATCTGCTCCATGTGGATTATCTGGTGAGTGGGCAACTTTTCATGGCGAACGTTCTTTACAAGGAATTTCTCAGAAATCTGAAGGGGTGCCGGCAGTCCAAGAAAATGAGAGATTGCTGAAAATGTCCTGGCGATCTTTCCTTCAAAGTCAGTTGAGTTGTCGATGATTTTGAAATGAGGATGGCCCAGCCAGCTCTCGCGAATTTTCTGGTCTATAATGCGTGCCTCCTCAGGCGTTTCTATCCGTGCGCTGTTGTTCTCCCCTGTATAAAATGCTGGTGCACCTTCTGCTGCAGTAACAAGATGGATAACCCCATTGTACCTATCCCTGAGCCTGACCTCAGTCAACCTCTTTTTTTTCAGTATGGCTCTAAAATCGTCATCGGGCATGAATGCTTTGATGTCCATGATCCCTCTGTCGAGGAGGATGATTTTTTTTCGTTCTGGGAAGATGCGTGTTACTGTTTGCTGATAGGTCTCTTCAAAGGCAAGCTGCATATCGAGAATAGCTTCTTCATACATCACTACCTGTTTCGATTTGTTCATCTTACGCCTGTCAATGCCACTATTGGTAATCAGGGTTGCCGTTTCCGGGATAACGAATACCATAAAGCCATTATCTGACAGCCTCTCTGTGAGGTATGCCAGAGAGGAACTTTTGCCGGAACAGGGACCTCCCGTAAGGACAATCATGGAAACAGGTTCGATTAATCGAGAGTTCTTATACATGCTATACCCGGGCTTTAAATGTGATAAGCTTGTGAGGGGTAAATATATCATCCGGTGGCATGGTAATCAAGGGATGTCTTTCCGGGACCTTTCTTAAGGTGATCTATTTCGTAGATGGGTCCGGGTTGGTAGCACGGGAGATGTCACTGAAATAAATATCCTGATGGGGTATCTTTTTCTTCAGGATGTCTTCACTCTTGATTTTGGAGGATCTATTTTGTTCTGGTGGTGGGCGTTTTGTCAATTTTTTTGATACTCTGTTTGTAACCACCCTGGGCTGCTCAGTCTTCATGGTCTCCAGATCAATCTTAAACTGGTTCACTTCTCCCTTTAATTTCACTTCTTCCTTTTCAAGGTCAGTGAATTTACTTTCAACATGAGAAATCTGTATTTTGGGATCTAAGGTTGCAATCTGGGTCCTGAATTCCCTGAGGTGAGCTATGTCATTTTTTAGCACAGCCATGTCAGATTTTAGTATTATTACCATTGTCCCTAATGCGATGACCATGATAAAAAGGGCAACCGTCCCCAAGGGAAAGGCCTTATAGTGTTGCCTGTTTTCTTCTTTTGGTTCGGTTATCCTCTTTTTTGCCTGAAACGTTTCCAGCAAATCCTCAAAATTGACCGGGGATTCCTTCTTTTGTTTAACGATCTGCATTTGTCATGTTTCCTGAGCTTATATCTTTTGACATCAAATGAAAGAAACTTTGCAAATATGAGGCCACTCTTTTGTGTGCTATTTCTTTAAATGAGGTACCAGCGATTTACCATGAAACAGGCAATGGGATCAGGTTGGTCCAGCAAAAAAGTGAAAACTCAAAGGAGCGAAGCAAAGGTAAAAAAAGCGGTGTATGCGTAGACCATCAAGGTATGTCTGAAGCACTGGGAAAAAATAGCGTGGTACCTTGTCTCAGGTTGTGGAAATCCTGGATATGGGAGTTCTTGGATTTGACAAAGGCGAGAAGTCCTTTGTCTGTGCGACCATAGAAGTCCTTTATGAGCATTATAAAACTGTCCCCCTGCCGTACTTTGACTTTAACCATCCTCTTCCCCCGTTCTATTTTGGTCTGTAAAAGAACGGACTTGGGAGCAGTCTGAGGATCAACCTGGGTTTTGGAGACCATGATGTCGGTTTTAGAAATAGTGTTCTTTGGCGGAAATTGAGGAACCTCCTTCTCTTTCAAGCGCGCTGTGTTTGACTGCTCTGGAACATTTTCTTGCAGAGCCTTATCCTGTTCTGATTGAGGATTTGTCTGTGGGACAGCGCTTTGATTGGATACAGTAAATGATGTTGATGTATTGGCTGCTTGAAGGTTGCTTTCGATCGAGACCTCCTTTTGGGAATATATAGGAGAGAAATATCCGCTGCGGAAAGCGATCAACAGTACTACGCACAGGCACATGACTGCTGCCATGGCCCCGGTTTGCCATCTCAAATATTTTTTAAAATACGCGTGCTGTTTGGAACCCATAAGGTCAGTTATGGCTTCATTTGCAGCCTCGGATGTGACTGATTTCGTTTGACGACCAAAAGCTGTGACAAGGGCGTTGTCACAGAGCACATTTATAACGCGGGGAATTCCTTTGGCCTCTCTAAGGATGCGTTTGAGGGCTGATTTTGTAAAAGCAGATGTATCACTGGCGCCTGCTTTTTTAAGCCTATGCTGTACGTATGACAGGCTTTCATCTGGAGAGAGGGGTGTAATGGTGGTACGTATGGCCACCCGCTGTTTAATGTGGCGCAATTCATTTTTGTTTAGCAACGTCTCAAGTTTTGGTTGCCCGAGTAACACGATTTGCAGAAGTTTTTTTTCTTTGGTTTCAAGGTTTGAAAGAACAACAAGGTTATCGAGTGTTTCAACGGGCATGCTGTGGGCATTATCAATAAAAAGTGCGACCGTTCTGTCAGCCTTATCCTCATCGAGAAGAAACTGGCGCAATTCGGTTATCATTTCTGAAATGTTGTCAGTTGTTGTTAATCCAAATTGTCTGCTAATTGCTTGCAGAAGTTCGAGAAAGGTGATGTCAGCATTGTCGATGTAAATTGTTTTGAGATATTCCCTGTCCGATTTCGCAAGAAGAGCCTGGGCAACCATGGTCTTTCCCACGCCAACATCACCATAAATTACCATCAATCCTTTTTTCATACCAATGCCATAAACGGTATTGGCCATGGCCTGCTTATGACTTTCACTTAAAAAAAGGAATTCAGGATCAGGGGTGATATAAAAAGGTTCCTTTGTCAGTTGATAATAATCTAAATACATTGCCTTTTTCTTGCGTTTACCCCCCTGTTCCTTTCAAATTTACAGAAAGCAACGATCTTTTTGGATCGTTTGATGGTACCTGAAGGATTGCACTCCGTTTTTCCGGGACTGAAGGAGTGAAGGCTACCGTCACTGTGCAGGTTTCATTCGTGACGAGGGTAGAACTTGAGCAGGTATCTGCAGCCAAAGTAGAGAAATCTCCGGGATGGTCCCCTGCAATGGTGATTACGCCGATAACAAGATCAGTTATCCCCTTGTTCTTTAGGGTCAGTACTTTGTTGACAGGGATCCCGACGTTAACCTTGCCAAAGCTTAAAGTAGATGGTTTTTTGCTGATTTTCGGAGGTTTTGCCCTGGCCCTGAGATTTACAGTAAATACAGGTTTTTTAGGATCGTTAGAAGAAATTTTGAGGTGCGCTTTTCGGGCGTCATAATTATCCGTTGATGCAGCCACTGAAACAGTGCAGAAGTCATTTAAATTAGTGAGTTCCGCAGGACAATCATGGGCAGGAGTGAGGCTGAAGACCGAAGCGTCATCACCTGTAACGCCTATTGATGTTATTTGCAATGGAGATACCCCTGCATTTTTGACTGTAACTGTTAGAGGTGCAGATGGTACGCTTTGTTTGAGGTTTTTGAAGTTGAGCGAACGGGGGCTGACATAAATCTTGTATTCAGGCAGGAAGATTGCCTTGACAGTGATATCATGGGTCATTGTTATTGTGCAGGTATTTCCCGAAGGGTCGGGGCAATCGGTCCACTCAAAGAAAACAGACCCGGAAGAAGGTGTAGCGGTAACTGTGATCTCCTCATATGAATTGTAATAGCCTGTGCAAGTTGCTCCCACACAGGTAAGGTCTGTTGCAGTGATTTTTCCTTTGCCGGCTCCTTCTTTTTTAACGGTCAGCACATATGGCTTTGTTCTTCCGCCCCGGACAGGCCAGACAAAAGCAGTACCTGTTTTTGCCCGAGGGCCTAAAGCACCATCAAACAAATCTATGGCCCATGCCCTGTCAGGGTCATAGGCATAGCTCGTCGAGGCCCAGTATGAATCATCTGCCCCATATTGAACATTAATGAAATGATGTTTTGCTGGAAGCGCTGGTTCGCCTTGGGATCGATCAATGATGCTAAAAAGCTCCTTCGCGTTAGGCAGACGCCAGTCACCATAGCCACATGTGGTCAGGTTATTCGTATAAACTAATGCATCGCTCCATGTTTTTAGTCCATGGGTATTTGCATTTGCCGACCAGACCAGGCCGGTCAGGTTATCTTTAACGATATTGTTGATATCCTCACCGTCACAATCTGCATCTTGATCAATACACGGGCCTGTGGCATCACAATATGTCAGGGTAAAACGGGGGTCAGGCCAGGGAACTCCCACATTGAGACCAGGGGTTGTTGCGTAATATGCGTCATCATACGTTGCTTTTATTGAGATCTGGCCTGTCTCAGCAATCTGTCCTGGAGGGGCATTTTTATCCGGATTGCTGGTTCCCCGCACAGGCCAGATTAAACCATTAGCTGTCTTAGACTCTGCGACAACAGAGCCGTCCACCATGTCCATGATCCACGCGTTTACTTCGGGACTGATTGCGTCTGAAGTGGATGACCAATATTTTTTGGGCAACACATTCAGGAAGTAAAAACCCTTGGACGTGAGCCATTCAACATTATTGTCTTCCTCAAAATTAATGAGGCTCTGGAGTTCGTTAATATTGGGAAGCCTCCAGTCAGAAAACCCGCATTGAAAAAAAGCAGTCGGCGGATTCAAAACAGACGTTGCCCAGGACGTGTAGGAAGTGAGGTTCCAGGCCTGTCGGGACCACATAAGACCCGTGAGATTATCTATGATGCAGGCACGGCTCTTGTCCAGTTGGAAGCGCGGCACAGGCCAGGAAACTCCGGCTATGAAATCGCCATCCTGGCCTGTATTATCGCATTGTATGATATCACCCGAGCTACTGTAGCATGTGATCTGGCCGGTCTGGGGAAGTTCGATTGTTCCGCTGTGAACAGGGGTGACAGGAAACACTAATAAGAGAGTAACGAGACAGAACAAACAAGGGTGTGAAAAAAGATTTTGAAAAACTATTCTTGCGATTTTCATGTTCATCATTGTGACCCCCTCGCCCTGATGGGCCAACATTGTGTCTCCATTATACCACCTAAATTATTGCTGTAAGGATTCCTCTTGTCAATAGCTAAATGTGTTCACTGAGCCGGTCGGCGGGAAGGGCAGGTCGAGCGGGAAAAGAAGTAAGAAGTGAAAAATGAAAAGTTAAAAGAAAAAGTCTATACAATAGGAGATATCCAATGGGCAATAAGCAGCAACAACCTTGGAAGCGTTCTTACAGTTGTCAGCCATGAGCTGTGTTGCACACTGATTTGAGATATGAGAGAATTTCAGGCAGTGTATCAAAAAGAGGATGATCGGTATCTTTGTTCCAGGGGCAGCGCAACCCAGCCCTCACAATGCCGGCGGCTTTCGCCTTATCCAGAACCGACGGGCTGTCGTCAACCACTGCACACAAATCGTTGAAAAGCACTGATTTATCACTGCTCAGGTGAATTTCATCATAAACAAGCCTGTACATGCCAAGCCAACGCTCTGTGGGTTCGATAGTTCCTTTCTCGCGGTGGCTTGCAATGATGATGTAGAATCCCATATCCCTCAGAGACGAGAGAAAAAGAGATGCATCATCGAAAGGCCTGAATTTTTCCTGTTCCAGATGTATCTCTTTTATTGCGCCATACAGTTGTTTCGTCGTAACGTATTGGTGCCAGAAGTCCCATCTGTTCCATACAGTGGGAGGAATTATATCCGGATTAATTCTCCGGAGCCGCTCCCAAAAAACAGGAGAAAAATCCCAGAGGATATTGTCGATATCAACTGCAATCTTTTTCACTATATATAAAGAACACATTCAGACGACCTGTGTAAATATGGTTCAGGTTTCCGGGCCACCCTCCTCAGTCTATCTGTGATTGACAAGACCCCCTGCAACAGTATACATTGTTTGAGTTTTTTAACTGTTGAGGATATCCAATATGACCCTCTCGCTTCGCACATTTTTGTCTGCAGCTGTTATCCTGTCTGTTACATTCATTCCCTTTTTTGCAGCCCATGCAGAAAGGTTGACCCTTTCTGATGGCATCAGGATGGTCACAGAAGACAATATGCTTGTAAAGATCAGAAAGCAGGATGAGCTGATTTCAGAATCGGACACCCTGATTGCAAGATCAGGACTTTTACCTCACGTGTATGGGACCTATTCACAAAATTACAACGAGAAGCAGCAGGGGACTCAAATCCAGGGGCAGTCTGCCTACACACAACAGCAGGATTTTTACGCATTCTCATTAAGAGCCCAACAGCTTCTCTGGGACTTCAAAGGCGTCCTGTCCATCTATGAGGCAAGCAAAAAAATTCAGGAAGCGCGACACCTTGAATATAAAAGAACAAGAAATTATGTGGCCCTGTCGTTTGCCCTTGGTTATTTTGATCTCCTTGAGTCAGAAAAAATGATCACCGTGTCGGAAAAAGAGACAGAAATGCTCAGTGCCCATCTCACAATGGCTAAAAATCTCTACACCGAGGGTGTTATCACAAAAAATGATCTTCTCCAGGCAGATGTGAGGCTTTCCGATGCCAGACAAAAACTCCTCGCAGCAAAAAATATACGAAAAATAACTGCTTCAAGACTGAACACAATGCTCGGCAGACCGCTGTCTTCTGTGTTGGATCCAGAAGAAATACCAGTAAGAGCACCGGAGCCACCCATAGATCTAAATTGGGCCATGGCAAAGGCTGAGAAAGACCGATACGAAATACGTATGGTTGATGTGACAGTCGATGCTATTAAATTTGAGGAAGTAGCGAAAAAGGCTGAGTATTATCCCAGGTTTTTCGTGGAAGGGGGGTATAATTATCTTCGTAATAAATATGCCCTTTACGATGGTTCCTGGTCTGTTATGGGTGGAATGAGCATTAATCTGTTCAGTGGAGGCGCAACATTGGCCGGGCTTGACAAGATCAGGCGGGAAAAGGATAAGCTGACCATTGAGCGTCGGAAGCTGATCGACGACATAAGGTTCGAGGTGGAACGGTATTACCTGGAACTTACCAGCGCCCGCGAGAAGGTCAGGGTAACAAAAGACGCCACATCCCAGGCCGAAGAGAATCTGCGCATCAACAGAGTGAAATACAGAGAAGGCGAGGGAACAGCGACAGATGTGGTAGATGCCATTACACTTCTTACTGTGGCTGAGACAAACCATTACCGGTCGCAATACGAGCTGCTCAGGGCAGAGGCAAACCTGATCCATGCAATGGGCAGGGATCTTGTGGAGGTATATAAAGAACTGAATGGAAGAGTCAGCGAACACTGTCAATAACGAGAGAAAAAAGAGGTCCCTCATAATCGGGGGTATCATCGGCTGTATCCTGATATGCATTATCGTTGCCGGCTATCTGTACTACAGGGCGACCCGTGTCTCAACAGATGATGCTTTTGTTGAGGGGAGAGTGCATACCATAGCGTCAAAGATTGCGGGTACGGTTAAAACCGTGCGGGTTGGGGATAACCAGGCTGTTAAAAAGGGCGATATTCTCGTTGAGATCGATGAAATAGACTATGATATCAGGGTAAAAGAGGCATTAACAGCCCTGGACACGGAAAAGACAAGGCTTTTTGAGGCAGAAAGTAAGCTGGACGCTGCTAAAAAACAGGTAGAAGAGATGAAAGCTGCTGTTAACTCGGCAAGGGCAAATGAAGAACTGCATGAAGCAACTGCACGACAGGCAGGTATAGACATGAATCGGGCAGAGAACCTCTTCAGGAATGAGGCGATTTCCCGTGAAAGATTTGAGAAGACAAAGACAGGGCTGGATGTTGCAGAGGCTCAGCTCAAAACTGCACGGGAACAGGTAAAGCGCCTCGAAGCCTCACTCGCTGCGCAGGTCTCTCTGATGAAGCAGGCTGAAGCTGTCATCAGGACTCAGAGCGCAGCAATCAAACAGAGGCAGACCATGGTTGAGGCTGCTGACCTCAACAAAAGCTATACAAAGATTGTTGCTCCTTCAGACGGGTATGTGACAAAAAAGTCGGTGGAAGTGGGGAACCAGGTCAGTGCTGGGCAGCCGCTTCTTGCTGTGGTGGCTCTCGATGACCTCTGGATTGTAGCGAATTACAAAGAGACTCAGCTCCAAAAAATCAGGCCCGGACAAAAGGTGAAGATTTCTGTAGACGCTCATCCAAATGCAAAACTAAGCGGTGTAGTTGAGAGCATCATGGCAGGGACAGGTGCTATCTTTTCCCTTTTCCCTCCTGAGAACGCCACAGGTAACTTTGTGAAGGTCGTCCAGAGGATACCTGTAAAAATTGTGCTCGACACAGATGCCAACAGGGAGAACATTCTCCGTATTGGCATGTCTGTTGTACCAACTGTGTACATCCGCTAATGAACAGATGGCTTGTCGCGGTAACTGTCATGTTGCCCACTCTTATCGAGATAATCGATATGTCAGTGGTGAATGTTGCCCTTGATCATATCCGTGGAAGCCTGTCTGCTGGTATTGATGAAGCCACCTGGGCCATCACCATGTACCTTGTTTCAAACGCAATTATCATACCCATTACAGGGTGGTTGAGCAGATATTTCGGAAGAAAAGTCTATCTCACTTTTTCCATTGCCCTTTTCACAGTTAGCTCCCTTTTGTGCGGGATGGCCTGGAACATCCAGAGCCTTATTGTTTTCAGGATTTTTCAGGGCCTGGGCGGAGGAGCCCTTCAGCCTATTTCGCAATCCATTCTCCTTGAGACTTTTCCCCCACGCCTGCACGGTGTTGCCATGGCTGTTTTTGGGATCGGGATCATGTTCGGACCTATAGCCGGACCTGTCCTCGGAGGCGTTATTACGGATTACTGGTCGTGGCACTGGATATTTTTTATCAACATACCCGTTGGCATCATTTCCATATTCATGACCATGTTAGTTATCAAGGACCCCCCATACATGAAGAAAACCAGGATGAAGCTCGATTATCCCGGTCTTCTGCTGGTGGCTCTTGGCCTCGGATGCCTTCAGATAATTCTTGACCGTGGTCAGAGAGAGGACTGGTTTGAATCCTCCATGATCAGCTGGCTCACCATCATATCGGTGGTGTCTCTTGCTCTTTTTCTTATTGTGGAGCTGCGGACAAAAGAACCGGTTATTGACCTGAGGGTGTTCAGGAACATCTCTTTTGCAACCGGAAATGTTATTATGTTTTTTGCTTTTTTCAACCTCTTCGGAAGCATAGTTTTACTTCCCATCTATCTCCAGACGCTTATGGGGTATACAGCGACGCTTGCGGGCCTTGTGCTGGGTCCCGGCGGGTTTTCCTCGATCATTGCCCTTTCCATTGCGGGGCGACTGGTGACAAGGATCAATCCAAAGTGGATCCTTGCTTTTGGCATCTCCACAGCAGCCCTGTCAACCTATATGATGTCTCAGTTTAACCTATCCGCTGATTTCATAACAGTCATGTGGCCAAGGATTATCCTCGGGTTTGGCATGGGATTCATTTTTATTCCCCTTACGAATCTTTCACTCTCCATCATAAAAAAAGAAGGGATGGGCAATGCAACCGCTCTGTTCAATCTCATAAGGAATCTTGGCGGGAGCTTTGGGATTGCCTTTGTGTCTACGGTCCTTGCACGAAGGGCTCAGTTTCACCAGTCAAACCTTGTGAGCCATTTGACCCCCTTTGACATGCCTTACCAGATTGCAGTGGAAAAACTGAAAGCATTTTTCCACACCCTGGGCTTTACAGACACCATGGCTAAAATGGCTGCGGACGGGTCCATATACCGCAATCTCATAAAGCAGGCAAGCATGATCGCATTCAACGACACCTTCTGGCTTATGAGCATAATGCTCGTTGCAACCCTACCCTTGCTCCTAATCTTCAAAAGACCCCGCCACGGTGAACACATGGAAACGATGTGACAAGGGGTGGGATAAGCTGTAATGTGGATCAGTGACATATAAGAAGCTGAAAAACAGATTGCGCGTCACGTTGTCCAGGTTGGAGATTAATCAGGGGTTGCTTGGTCAGGGAGCAGAAGTTAGCAGTGTCTCCCAGTTTTGAATTACAGTAAATATGCTTATATTAATGGTCATGATATTTTCAAGAGGCAGGTCAGGATATTGGTCATGGCGGATTATTTTGTTAATCTTTCTGGTTTCTTCTCTGCAATCATGTGGAATCACAGGAAGTGATACAGAGGTAAAGGAGAAAAGAGTGGGATCCGGAGAAACAGGAGCAGCATATAAAAAAGAGGCGGTAACCATGAACGAAGCGAGGGGGGTTAAAACAGAGATAGCTATTTTTGCACTCGGGTGATTTTGGGGTCCGGATGCCCGGTTCGGGCATGTGGATGGTGTAATACGCACCCAGGTTGGTTATGCAGGTGGAACGAAAAAGAATCCTACCTATTACAATCTTGGAGATCATTCAGAGACAATCGAGATCGAATTTGATCCTCAAAAGGTCACGTACAGGCAACTTATTGATATCTTTTGGGAAAGTCATGAACCAACGTCCCGACCCTTTTCTCGTCAGTATGCATCGATGATTTTTTACCATTCAGACGAACAGAAAAGAATGGCGGAGGAGACAAAAGAACAGGCAGAGGCGAAAAAAGGGCAAAAGGTGTACACAGAGATTATTCCTGCCAGTACGTTTTATCCGGCTGAGGACTATCACCAAAAATACTACATAAGGCGCTATGATGGGTTGGTAAAAGAATTGAGCACCCTTTACGCGGGCAACAGCAATTTTACGAAATCAACTGCTGCTGCGAAGGTCAATGGATATCTTGGTGGTAATGGAACCCTTGAAGAGCTAAAGAATCAATTGAAAAACCTTGATTTGTCACCGGCGGTTATTGATCGTATTATTGTTTTGCTCAGAGGGGCAAGCAGGTGAGAAAAGGGCGGTAAGGAAGTAAAAGTTAGATGTGAAAAGCGAGAAGTAAGGACAAAATGTCGGAAAGAGAGCGTCGAGGGGGGGAACGAGGGCTGGTGCAAAAAAAGGGGGTTGAAAAATCAGGGTTAAGGGTCAGAGGGGTAAGAGGTTAAATGGAGCAAATTCGTGGACTGGTTCAAAGCGCTTAATATGAAAAAGAAACCGGATAAACCTTTTCAACCAGACCATTAGAGAGTTCGTCAAAAGCTGTTCAGGCGGGATTCAGGGTCCGTCGTCGTTCCCGTCCGTCATGATCACCACCATTTCCCCGTATAGGGTCTATTCCAATAACGACCCACCTTTCCTCAGAGGGACGATAGAACCTCTTTATTTTTCTCTTGTGGATAAACTGGTCCAGAATTTCACTGTTTATGTAATCGAACTTGTTGTTTTGATACTGTATGTGCAAAACCATATGTCTCCCCTTCGTACGGTAGCACATGACTATATTTATCAATTATTATACCATAAAAGACGCAAATTGTGGCAAAAATGGTCCCGAAAGAAAACAAGAAGTCTGTGCAGCAGTTTTTGTGGGTGCCATTGCCCATGTTTAAAGACTTTGTGCTGGTTCTTAAATAGGATAATGTCCTTGGCCCTGCCAGGAACAGCATACTGCTCTTCCATTCTGATGCAGAAAACAGAATGATTGCTCCCGGGAAGGTGGAAGAATACCCACCATTCAGGAAGGCCTTGGGACAGTCAATCTTTTCCCTTCTCACCCTGTCGTCCTATCTGGTAGAATAAAGAAGAACTTAAAAACTTATGGCTGGTCTTAAACTCTATACGAGCAACCGTCTCGAATCGCTCCTCGATGCCCTGGCATCTGTTGTTAAAGAACCCCTTTCTTCAGCCCTTGAGCGAGAAGTCATTGTGGTGCAGAGCAAGGGTATGGAGCGATGGTTGTCAATGGAGCTTGCCAAAAAGTTTGGCATCTGGATGAACTGCAGATTTCCTTTTCCCAACAAGTTTGTGTGGGAGATATTCACTATATTTATTCACGATATCCCTGATATTTTACTGTATGCTCCCCAGGTGACCACATGGAGAATCATGAAGTTATTGCCCGATTACCTCCATGCGCCCGGTTTTGATGTGATCAGTAACTACCTTGTTCAGAAAACTGATCACTTGAAAAGACTCCAACTTTCTGAGCGGATTGCTGATGTTTTTGACAAATATAGCGTGTATCGGCCTGAAATGGTCCTTCGATGGGATAGGGGGTCCCATGGATCAGGACAGTCTGAGCGCTGGCAGGCAGAACTGTGGAGAGGGCTTTTCAAAAATGGAGAAGAAAAACACCGGGCAGGTATTCTGAGAGATTTTCTCAAAGCGATTACATATGCAAAGGATTCAGTAACAGGATTACCCAAACGCGTCTCCGTGTTCGGCATTCCTGCCCTGCCCCGGTATCATTTTGAGGTCATTCACGCTCTTGCATTAGTGACAGATGTCCATCTGTTTCTTTTGAGCCCTACAAAAGAATACTGGGCAGATATTGTGCCGGACAAAAAAATTGCAACTCAGCCTGTGGGTAAAGATCTTCATTTTGAGGTGGGGAATCAATTTCTTGCTTCCACAGGCAGGCTTGGACGGGATTTCTTTTCCATGTTAGTAAGTCAAAGCTACGAAGAATTTCAATATTTCAAAGATCCGGAAGGAGAATCACTCCTCGCGCGGCTGCAATCAGATATCCTGAACCTGACAATGAGAAGAGCAGACCAGAAAGTTGCAATCGGCCAGGAGGACAGATCCATTCAGGTCCACTCCTGTCACAGCCCTGCAAGGGAGGTTGAGGTTCTTTACGATAACCTCCTTGATTTCTTTGAATCCAGTTCCGGTCTGACACCAAAGGATGTTCTTGTCATGACCCCAGATATAGAGGTCTATGCACCGTATATCACTGCCATTTTTAGTGGAATCCAGGATGAGGCAATGAAAATCCCATTTTCCATTGCCGACAGAAGGGCCCTTTCAGAAAGCCCTGTCATCGATGTTTTCCTTAAAATCATCACACTCAAGGGAAGGCGTTTTGAGGCACCGGAGATCATAGATATTCTTGATAGTCCCGTGGTTCAGAAAAGATTCGGTTTCAGGGCTGAGGATACAGAGCTCCTTCTCCGGTGGGTAAACGATGTGCGTATACGTTGGGGTAAAGACAGGGAACACCGCCGGCAGATGGGTCTGCCTGCTTTTGACGAAGGAAGCTGGAAATCCGGGATCGACAGGCTTCTTCTGGGTTATGCGTTGATGGGTAATGAAGAGAAGCTCTTCAAGAGCATTCTTCCCTATGATGATATCGAGGGAAACGAGACCGAGATACTTGGGAGGTTTCTTGAATTTCTGGGATGTCTTTTTTCTTCAGTAGATGAGCTTGAAGGTGGGCGTACGCTTGGGGAATGGGCTGTGGTACTGGAGTCTTTTCTTACCAGGTTCTTTGTTGAAGACCAGGAGAGCGGACATGAGATGCAGATACTCCGTGCCAGAATAAGAGACCTCTCCAGTAAACAGACGCTGTCAGGCTTTACTGAACCTGTTGAAGTTGAGGTTATCCGCTATTACCTCTCAAAAGAACTCAGGGACGAGGAATTGTCCATGGGTTTCATGACAGGGGCGGTTACGTTCTGTGAAATGCTTCCCATGAGGAGTATCCCTTTCCGGGTGATAGCACTCATCGGCATGAACAGTGATGCCTATCCCAGGGAGTACAGACCTGTCGGCTTTGACCTCATCGCCCATGACCCAAAACCAGGAGATCGTTCCCTGCGGGATGAAGACAGGTACCTTTTTCTTGAAGCACTGCTATCTTCAAGGGAATGCCTGTACATCAGCTATGTGGGACAGAGTATAAGGGATAATAGCGAGATTCCACCATCTGTTCTTGTAAGCGAGCTGATTGACCACATAGATGAAGGCTTTGAGACTGTCCAGGGAGGGACGTTGCGTGCCTCTATTGTGAGAAAGCACCGGCTGCAGCCATTCAGCCATGCGTATTTTGTTGAAGGGAGCTCCCTGTTCAGTTACTCCCGTGAGGACTGTGAGACTGCAAAAGTAATGACAGACAGCGAGGTAACGCGCCGACCGTTTATTTCCAGACCGCTGAAAAGAACGGAAATTGAAGAACGGAATATATCCCTTGCTGGGATGAAAAGGTTTTTTCGCAATCCTGCTGAATATTTTCTTAACCATTGTTTGGGGATTTATCTGAGCCAGGGACCGGATGCTCTTGACACAGATGAGCCTCTCCATGAACTCAATGCTCTTGAGACATATAAACTCAGAGATTGGCTCACATCAAAAAAGATAGCAGGCAACGATCTTCAGGATTATTTTGCCCTTGCGAAGGGGAGAGGGGTTCTGCCCCCTGCTACACCGGGAATTGTGGTTTACGAAGAAATTTCGGACGTTGTTATGGAGTTTGCAGAGGAACTGAGGTCGTATACTGATATGCAGGAGTTACCTCCTCTGGATGTGGATATCTGTATCGGTGAATCCAGAATTACCGGCCACCTGGAAAACATCTGGGAGTCTGCCCTGGTAGAATACCGGTGTATTGAGAAGGACAGAGCAAGGCATCACATAGGTGTGTGGATTGACCATGTTGCGTTGAATTGTATACAAAAACCGAAGTATCCCCGGAAGAGTATATTTACAAGAATCGGAAATTCTGTGTTGTTTAACCCCCTTGAGGATGCCCGGGCTGTGATGGAAATGCTCCTCTCTTATTATCTTCAGGGGATGACCGAACCCCTGAGGTTTTTCCCCGAGGCATCTGCCAAGTATGTCTACCGTTTCACAAAAGGCCACAGTCACGAAGCTGCGCTCAAGGCTGCCCGCGCTGACTGGGAAGGTTCAGGTTTCAGCCGAGGGGAAAGGGATGACCCCTACTACGAATTTTGTTTTGGCAACATTGATCCAATTGATGACACCTTTGCCTCTGTTGCAAAAGATATCTTTGTACCCTTAATGAACAGCATGTCGAAAATACCCAGGAAGAAGAGATGAGCATCCTTGATCCTCTTAACATACCGCTGAAAGGTCTGAATCTTATCGAGGCAAGCGCTGGAACAGGGAAGACTTATGCCATTTCTAACATCTATTTACAGCTTCTCATTGAAAAAAATCTTACTGTAGAAGAAATACTTGTTGTAACCTTTACAAAGGCTGCAACCGAGGAACTCAAAGGCCGCATCCGTGGAAGGATAGTGGATGCCCTCCGTGTTTTGTCAGGTGATCCTTCGGATGATGATTTCCTCAAAGATTTTGCAGCAAGGATAACTGAAAAAGAAGGAGCACAGAAGAGACTTGTCAATGCGCTTCAAAGCTTTGATCTGGCGGCAATCTTCACGATCCATGGCTTTTGCCTGAGGATGCTCCACAACCATGCCTTTGAAAGCGGATCGCTTTTTGATACCGGGCTTGTTGAAGACCAGACAGAGATTCTTTCGGAGATTGTAGATGATTTCTGGAGGCAGACATTCTATACCATGGATCCCCAAGCTTTCAAGGAAACAACCCGAGAGATGGGCAGGGAAAATCTCTTTGATCTTGCAAAAAAATGTGTGAGCAATCCGTTACTTGCTGTGGTTGACGGTATGAAGGATGAAAAGGATATGGTTGTTATGTCAGTCGCTGCAGGGTCCTCGATTGTCTCATTGAGACATCAGTTTATAGAGTATGTTCACAGAGAATCTGCCAGAAGAAAGCAGACTGAAAATGTCCGATCCTATGATGACCTGCTCATAGACCTATTCCGTGCCCTTGAAGGGCCTGGGGGTAGAGAGCTTGCTGTTTCCATACAACAGCGCTACAAATCAGCCCTTGTTGACGAATTTCAGGATACCGACCCCCTCCAGTATAGGATTTTCAAGTCAATATATAGAGGAAGCAATGGAGCCCTCTTTCTGATTGGCGACCCAAAGCAGTCTATTTATAGTTTCAGGGGAGCTGATATCTTTTCTTATATGGAGGCTGTCACTGATGTGGATGTTCAATATACCCTTGATAAGAACTGGCGGTCTTCGCGTGGGCTTATCAAAGCAGTCAATACTATCTTCGGTGAGGCAAAAAATCCCTTTGTCTTTGATTCCCTCGTCTATCGTCCGGTAGGACAGGGCAATCAGGAAAAGACCGGCAGGCTCCTTGTTGATGGAGTCCAGGATCCATCTCCATTTAAAATCTGGTTGATGAAGCGCGATGATAGCAAAAAGAATATTACGAAAGGGGCAGCGCGAGAGCTTGTTGGCAGAGCCGTTGCTGATGAGATTGTCACATTGCTTTCAAAAGGAAATGAAGGCAAGGCCCTGCTTGATGGAAGGCCAGTCCATGCAGGCGATATTGCCATCCTTGTTCCCACGAACTGGGGGGCCCGCGAGATGTTGAAAATATTAAAAGAAGCCCATGTTCCCGGTGTTATTTACAGCTCAGAGTCCATCTTTTGGAGCCGGGAAGCAATGGAGATAGAGCGCATCTTATGTGCAGTTCTGGAACCGACCAATGAATCATACGTGAAGACTGCTCTTGCAACCGATATGATGGGGATTTCAGGTGATGACCTCGCAGGTTTCAGAGGCGATGAGCAGATATGGGATAGCTGGGTAGAGAAGTTTGAATCGTACCGGTTAATGTTCCTTTCCAGGGGTTTTATTGTCATGGCCCGGACAATGGTAACGAGAGAGCGGATAAAACAAAGGCTCCGGGCTTTTCCAGACGGGGAACGAAGGGTAACGAATATCCTGCACTGTATTGAATTGCTCCACAATGCATCTTTAGAAAACCAGCTCGGACCTGAAGGTCTTCTCAAGTGGCTCCATGAGAAACGGACAGAGGAGAGCGCCTCTGATGCTGATGAATACCAGATGCGCCTCGAAACAGATGAAAAGGCTGTTAAGATCGTAACAATCCATAAAAGCAAGGGACTGGAATATCCTGTTGTCTTCTGCCCGTTCTCATGGAGTGGTGCAGAAGGGGGAAAAGATGATCTTGTCGTGTATCATGACAGAGAAAAAGCCAATCGACCAACCATCGATATTGGTTTTCCAGTGAACGAATACGGCCGGCAGTCCATGGAACAGGAGCGTCTCGCTGAGCTTGTCCGCCTCCTTTACGTTACCTTTACACGGGCAAAATGCCGGTGCTATCTCGCATGGGGCCCTATAAATGAATCAGAAACTTCAGCCCTAGCCTATCTCCTGCATTATAAGCCCCGGAATAAGGAGAAGCCCGACCTCGATGGGTTAAAAGATTTTGTGAAAGGTTTGAGTGATGAACAGATGGAGAGGGACATATCATACCTTGTGGATAAATCTGAAGGGGCCATTGAATTGTCAATGATTCGGCATCCTTCGGGTCTTATCTACAAGCCGCCCCGTCCCGCTACTGAGATGCTCACGTATCGTGAATTCTCAGCAAATATCGAAAGAGACTGGCGAACAACCAGCTTCACAGCTATTGTTTCAGGAAGGGAACAGCTTGCAGAATTGCCTGACCGAGATACAGCACCGGAAGAGCAGGATCCTCCAGACAGGCAAGAGCCTGGAGAGCCAGGAACACAGACCATTTCAATCTTCAATTTTCCTCGTGGCGCCAGGGCAGGGTCGTGTCTCCATGATATCCTCGAACATGTTGACTTTAATCTTGGAAGCCCTGATGAGGCAAAGCGCCTGATCGTTGAAAAACTGACAGAATATGGTTTTCCGGATAAGTGGACAGGCACGGTGTACGGAATGCTGGCAGATGTCCTGTCAGCGCCTATTATGGGGAAGGAGATACCCTTCTCCCTGTCCACCCTTAAAGCGTCTGACAGGCTTCACGAGGTTGAGTTCTTTGCGCCTCTCCAGCTTATAAGCGCAGGCAGGCTTGGCGAGATCTTTCGTTCTTACGCAGGCACGGTAATCCCGGATAGATCCGCAGGTCTGATTCAGAGCCTTGGATTCAAACCTCACAGGGGTATGCTGAGAGGTTTTATTGATATGGTTTTCCATTACGACGGACGATACTACCTGGTTGATTGGAAATCAAACTTTCTTGGAGGCGTTGAAGATTACCGCCTGGATAAGCTTACTTCAGTTATGGAAAAGGAGCTTTATGTTCTCCAGTACCATATCTATGCTGTTGCACTCCATCAGTATCTCGGGGTGCGAGTAAAGAATTACCATTACAGTGAGCATTTTGGGGGTGTGTTCTACCTTTTTCTTCGCGGTATTAGTCCGAACCGGGGCACAGAATACGGTATTTTTTTTGACAGGCCTGAGTATAACCTAATCAATGACCTTTCCTGTTTGTTTGCAGGACAGAGCATAGGAGAGTGACCCTGTTTGTGGATAGGACTATAGCTGAAGCATATTTCTCGGCCCTTGACAGGCATTTTGCTGATTTTATGGTTGAACTTGCGGGAGAGACATCTCAGGATAGGCAGAGAAGTCTTTGGCTTGCCGCTTCCCTTGTAAGTGCATCTGTTGGCCGGGGCCATGTCTGTCTGAATCTCCGTGAGATTGCGGGGCAACCCGTATCCCGGGAAGAGGATGGCGAAGAAAGGCCATTACTGGTATGTCCAAAGCTCGATGATTGGATCAATAGCCTCAGAGGACAATCAGTGGTGGGCAGTCCGGGTGAATTTAAGCCTCTTGTCCTTGACAAGAAACAGCGCCTTTACCTTTATCGCTACTGGTTTTATGAGCAGCAGCTCTCCGAATCAATCCTTGCCATGGCAAAGGAGCATCCCCTGAATGTTGATGTGGAGATGATTGCTGAGGGCTTGAAGCGATTTTTTCCTGGCACTGGTGAAGCAACCAATTGGCAGTGCATAGCCGCCATTCATGCAGTGATGAACAGGTTCACTGTTATATCAGGTGGGCCAGGTACAGGGAAAACACACACTGTAGGGAGGATCCTGGCTCTTCTCATAGAGCAGGCTAAAGACGACCCACCTGCTATTGCCCTTGCAGCACCCACAGGTAAAGCAGCAGCACGGCTCACTGACATGGTGAGGGCCATAAAAGAAGATCTGGATTGTTCGTCCATGGTAAAAGCGCTTATCCCTGAAAAGGCTTCTACTATTCATCGTCTTCTCGGTACAATTTATGGTGGAAAGACCTTCAGGCATAATAAATCAAACCCTCTTCCCTTCGATATTATTGTTGTTGATGAAGCGTCTATGGTCGATTTACCGCTTATGGCAAAACTGGCCAGCGCGCTCCACGATAGTAGCCGCCTTTTACTCCTTGGGGATAAGGACCAGCTGGCATCGGTTGAACCGGGAGCAGCCTTTGGCGATATCTGTGACGGGGGTAGTACCAATACTTTCTCCGGTGTTTTTGCAGAATCAGTGAAGGACCTGCTATCTGTTGAAGTCCCACAACAGAAAATAGGGGAAAGTGCACTTACAGATTCGATAGTGGTCCTCCAGAAAAGTTACCGTTTTGGAACAGAGAGTGGCATTGGTCTTCTGGCATCTGCGGTGAAAGAGAGCAGATTATCTGATGCTCTGGATTTGCTCAAGGGCAAGGAGCATGATGACGTTTTCTGGCGTCATGTACCGCCTGTTGGAAGCCTGGGTATAGCGGTGGAGGAATGTTTTTATGCTTTCTACGCTGATTATTTCTCAACCCGGAGCCCTGAAGAGGCAATGTTTCTTTTCGATAGATTCCGCCTTCTCTGTGCTCTCAGATATGGGCCCTATGGCGCTTCTGCTCTAAACCAGACAATTGAGCACATGTGTCAGCGGGCAGGACTGATACCAGCGGGAGATAGATGGTATAAGTGCAGACCGGTTATGATCACAAGGAACGATTACCACCTTAAGCTTTTTAACGGGGATGTGGGCATTGTTTTTCCTGATCAGGAAACTGGGGGCCAGCTTCGGGTCTACTTCCCGGCAGACGGTGGTGGCTTTCGCAGGATACTTCCCGGGAGAATAAAGGAACACGAGACGGTGTATGCTATGACTGTTCATAAAAGCCAGGGGTCTGAGTTTGACCGCGTTGTTCTTCTCTTGCCTGATCGTCCATCAAGAGTTGTAACAAGGGAGCTGGTATACACGGCCATAACACGGGCAAAGAAAAGTGTTGAGGTATGGGGCACGGAGGATGTTTTGCGGCAGGGTCTTTCACAGACTACGCGCCGTGAGTCGGGGTTGAGAGATATGTTGTATGGCGGGAAGGGAAGTGAAAACAGGGAGTAAGAAGTGAAAAATAAAGGTGGGTAATGGCAGTGAGGCACCAAATGCCACAGAGGCTTCATAGGTTTTTTGCAAGTTTTAAACCTGCAACATCGAAGAAGACTAAAAAAATTCTTGACCACAACAGGAATAAGTAAGTAATTTATACTCTGAACACCAAACACAATTGACGAGGGGTAAGCATGAAAAGTGTCAGTCTATTGTGGCGAAAGGTGCAGAGGCCGATACTGCTCTCATTGGTACTGATTTACTTGATCGCTGTATGGGTAGGTCTGTACTGGATTTCAAAAGGCATATGGTTTCTCTTTAAGTCATAAAAAAGAAAAATCAGAAATATCTGCAAGGTGGGCCCCTTTTCAATCTGTCCTTTATGGAACCCCCTTGCATTGTTAACGTTTACTATTTCTTCTTATTGACCTCCTTCAGAGGGATACCTATAGCCTTTGCCACGCCTTTACCATAGTCAGGATCAGCCTTCATACAGTTGCCAATATGGCGTATTTTGATTTCCTTCGGTGCGTCAGCTATGGCACGGGCAGTGTTCCCGAAGAGAAGCTCCTGTTTTTCCGGGCCGATGAGGCGAAAGAGTAGGCCAGGTTGAGTATAGTAGTCATCATCATCTTCGCGGAAGTTCCAGTGATACGCGTCCCCCTGGAGCTTCAATGGCGGTTCTGAGAATTCAGGCTGCTCCTGCCATTCGCCAAAACTATTTGGCTCGTAGCCGAGGGTACTCCCATAATTACCGTCAACCCTCATGGCCCCGTCACGATGAAAGCTGTGATATGGACAGCGGGGGGCATTTACTGGGATCTGATGATGGTTTACGCCAAGCCGATACCGCTGTGCATCACCATAGGAGAAGAGCCTTCCTTGGAGCATTTTGTCAGGTGAGAAGCCGATACCGGGTACGATGTTTGTGGGATTGAATGCTGACTGTTCTACCTCAGCAAAGTAGTTTTCCGGGTTTTTGTTCAGTTCCAGAACGCCAACTTCGATGAGGGGATAATCCTTTTTCAGCCACACCTTTGTGAGATCAAATGGATGAAATTTGTACGTTGCCGCATCTGTCTCGGGCATGATCTGAATGTAGAAGGTCCACCGAGGGAATTCTCCCTTTTCAATGCTTTCATACAGGTCACGCTGGTGGGTCTCTCGACATTTGCCTATGGCAGCCTCGGCCTCAGCATCAGTGAGGTTTTTGATGCCTTGCTGGGTTATTAAGTGGAACTTAACCCAGAAGCGCTGGTTCTTGGCATTGATAAAGCTGAAGGTATGGCTACCGAAGCCGTGCATGTGCCGGTATGTGGCAGGGATACCCCGGTCACTCATGACGATAGTAACCTGATGGAGCGCTTCGGGCAGTGAGCTCCAGAAGTCCCAGTTGTTGAGGGCACTGCGCAAATTAGTGCGGGGATCCCTTTTCACAGCGTGGTTCAGGTCAGGGAACTTTAGGGGGTCTCTGAGGAAGAACACCGGCGTGTTATTCCCCACAAGATCCCAGTTACCCTGATCTGTATAGAATTTCACCGCAAAACCACGGATGTCGCGCTCTGCATCAGCAGCGCCCCGTTCCCCTGCCACAGTAGAGAAACGGACAAAGCAGTCGGTCTTCTTACCTTTTTTTGCGAAGACACTGGCCCTCGTATATTTTGTGATGTCATGAGTTACGGTAAAGGTACCGTATGCTCCTGACCCTTTCGCATGCATCCGTCGTTCAGGGATGACCTCGCGATCGAAATGTGCCAGTTTTTCAAGGAACCACGCATCCTGCATGAGTAAGGGGCCGCGCGGCCCAGCTGTCCAGACGTTCTGGTTGTCAACAACAGGCGCACCATTTCTTGTTGTCAATTTCTTATCCTTCTTCATTCTAACCTCCTCTTCTAATGAAGTTTGTCAAGCATATACTTACAATCTGTTAAAGTTCTTTTCGCTGTGGCGGCCTCCTGCCTTTTTCTGTCCCCTTTATCTAACCTCTTTTGTTCTCCGAGCCTTTATTCG